>OFBW01000020.1_pt1 | contig 31700 bp, 31 predicted proteins | sample 1520701 | NCBI WGS metagenome assembly OFBW01 (sample SAMEA3696450, study PRJEB22514) | metagenome | biome: water; feature: marine; material: hydrothermal vent | place: Pacific Ocean | collected 2014-08-16 | depth 1514 m
TTCGACTCTATTGCCAGACTCGCTACCAAATCTTTAAGCTCTTGATCTGTCATCTTTTGCCCCTTTTAGAGTTTTTATTTGCAAGCTTTGCCATCGATTGCAAAAACGCCCTCACGCCATCTCAAGCCCGCTTTATCTAAAATATCTTAAAAGCCAAAATACTCTATCACTACGATATAAAGGTGATATTGAATACCTTCATAAGTACAGTTATCGGGAAGATTGCGAATCATCTCTTGTTTTATAGATAGCATCTCCCCTCCTTTCTGTTGTATTATAGCATATTTGTATACCTCGGGAAAGCTCTACAGCTTAGAATATGAGAAGATAGAGTTGTAAAGTGTATATCAAGAGTGCCAAGGATATAACTTTATCCGGGAGTCCATCAATCCTTATTATATGCCGCAATATCCGAGCGAAGCGACAAGCTCGCAGGGCAAAGCCCGAGGAGAAAATGAAATGTCGGAAAGATTCTTCCATATTATCAATAAAGAGTGCATTTGACATTACAACTTCACTTCACTCAAGGAGGCCAACAAGCACATTTACAGCCCAACATCCTCCAATAATATGATATATGAAATGTATCACTACTTGCAAAAATATCTCAAAATGACATCCCTTCTATTCTTTTTTACCATATGCTGCAACTATCATAACTCTTAGACCATGGATATCTTCTACCGTACTGCTGTAAATTCCAGACTTTTCATCAGAACATTACCTTATATCGAAGTAGTGTAACTAAATGTAGCTTATGAGGAGAAAACAATGCAGAAGCGACCCCTTTCACGCAGCTTCAAAGAAAAATTCTGAATCCAGTTGGGTGGAGTCTCGGCTCTATATCGCGAAGAGCTGGAAAATGCTTTGGTAGTGTCGAACTCCTCCGCAGATTGGTGAAAAAGTATTCTTCCGCTCCCTATACGGCTATGGTTGGGAAGCTCGATTTTCAAAAACGCGGCTCATGGTAAATTGCCTGTTTCTAATCTCGTGTTATAATCTCCCACAAGAGAGTGGAGTATGATTTTTTCGATGGAGAGTATAGAGAAGTGGGTATAGAGAGTATAAAAAATATAGTCGATTACGGTGTGATTGGTCTGCTGGCCGTTTTGAGCGTTATGACGCTGGCATATGCGATAGAGAGGTTTTTCTATTTTTCTAAGATAAATCTGCGCAACTACCCCAACAGAAAGATACTGGAACTCGATTTGAACAGACATCTGGGGGCGATAGCGACCATAGGCTCCAGCGCTCCGTATATCGGTCTTCTCGGTACTGTTCTGGCTATTATCCTGACCTTCTACTCCCTCGGAGAGCAGAACAGCGCTATCGATACGGCTCGCATAATGAAACATCTCGCACTGGCACTCAAAGCTACCGCAGCGGGTCTGCTGGTGGCTATTCCGGCTACCGTTTTGTACAATATCCTCATGGACAAGGCCGACCGTCTCATAACACAATGGGAAATACTCAACGGTAGCGAGAGATGAGACGAAGACGCTTCGAGCAGATAAATGTCGTTCCGTTTATAGATATAACTCTCGTACTGCTCGTGATAGTTCTGGCGACCGCCACATTCATAAGCAAAAGCGAAGTCCCTCTCGATCTGCCGAAATCGGGCAGCAAGAGCAAAGTTCCGGCCAAATCCATAAATATCAGTATCGACAAGAGCGGGAGCTACTTTTTCCAAAAGAGACCGATGAAACTCGAAGAGATAGAAAAACGACTGGAAAAACTCGACCCCAAAAAGGATCTGATCACACTCAATGCGGACAAAATGAGTCAGTTCCAGAAATTCGTCACGATTATAGAGATACTTAAAAAGAGGGGATTTGAAAAGATCTCCATCGTAACGGTGGAGTAGGGCGGCGATGAGGCTTGGAGCACTCTTTTCCAATGGGGCGGGGATTCTCCTCTCCCGTATTTTCGGCTTCGTTAGAGACCTTCTGATGGCTTCGGTGCTTGGAGCCTCTATATATAGCGATATCTTCTTCGTAGCTTTCAAAATACCGAATCTCTTCAGAAGGATTTTCGCCGAGGGAGCTTTCGCCCAGAGTTTTCTCCCCGCCTTCATAGCTTCCCGCCACAAGGCTCTCTTCGCTTCCGGGATTTTTCTGCTCTTCATGTTCGGGATAATTCTCCTGAGTATTGTAGTGGGCATATTCAGCCAAGGTATTACGGAACTTGTAGCTCCAGGCTTTTCCGCGCTCGAGACGGTGGAAGCTTCCCGCTTCGTTGCCATTCAATTCTGGTATCTGCCCATGATATTCGCCGTGAGTTTCATGGCTTCTTTGCTTCAATATAAAGAGCACTTCGCAACTACTGCCTTTTCGACCGTACTGCTGAATATAGCTCTGATTTTCGCTCTTATGTGGGGTAGAGGCTCGCACGAGAAGGAGATAGTGGAGATTCTGAGCTGGGCCGTTCTCGCGGGAGGGCTCTTGCAGATAACGACACATATTTTGGCACTGCGGGCAAAAAGAATGCTTCGTCTGCTGGCGGTGGGTTTCGCATCTCTGGGCAGATACGGATATAGAAGCGCCATGGAGATTCGCCGCTTTTTCAAAAATTTCGTTCCCGCCGTCTGGGGCAACTCCACAGCGCAGGTGATGGCCTTTCTCGATACATGGCTCGCCTCTTTTCTCGTCAGCGGTTCGATAAGCTATCTCTACTATGCAAACAGGGTCTTCCAGCTGCCTCTGGCACTCTTTGCTATCGCTCTTAGTGTGGCCATATTCCCATCCATTGCCAAATCGATATCCGCAGGCGATGAAGAGGGGGCGTTGAGCGAACTCTCGAAAGGTTTCGTGCTTCTTCTCTTTCTCCTCGCTACAGCTACCATCGTGGGTATGGTCTTCAGCAGAGAGATTATATGGCTGCTTTTCGAAAGAGGCTCTTTTACGAGAGAAGACACTCTCGTGACGGCAACTCTGCTCTCGATATATCTTGTTTCTCTGCTACCCTTCGGGATGGCGAAACTCTTTTCGCTATGGCTCTACTCCAGACATGAGCAGATGAGAGCCGCGAAGATAGCCACATACGCCTTGCTGGCATATACGCTTAGCGCCTTGGCCACCTTCTCTATCTATGGCATATATGCACTGGCAGCGGCGAGTGTGGTCTCTTCTTTCGCCAATCTCACTCTTTTGCTACATGCCTTCGGTTTTGAAAAGCTCGGAGCGATAATTTCGAGAAGGAGATTGTCTCTGTTTATACTCTTTTGTATCTTGCTTACACTACTCTCGAGCTATATCGAGGGAGTGCTCTATCCCTATATATTTGCGTAAGAGTCATTTGGATTCTATTTGGGGTGTAGGGTGGACCCGCTCTCTCCGATGGGGAGAGTGAGGGGTCTGAAGTCGGATTCTCAATCCAAGAGAGATGTCGCTTTGCTTACATTGAACTGAAGACCGATTTCAGACGGTGTGCATCCGAGTGCCAGAGCCACCATCTGAGGCATATGCAGTACGGGAAGCTCGAGCTCCCTTCCGAGCTGTTTACCTGCGCTTTCTTGCTTCAGGTCCATATTGAGTTGACAGAGGGGGCAGGGTGTGACCATCAGGTCGGCATTGTTGTCGATGGCATCCGCCAGTGCCGTACCGCTGAGGGCATTGCTTGTCTGGGGAGCCTGCAAATCGACATGGAAGCCGCAGCATTTGTTTTTGCTCTCGTACTCCACGGGCTTGCCCTCCAGCGCCTCTATCAATCTATCCAGAGATGTGGGGACATAGGGGTTTTCATGGCTATATTTGCTCATGAGCTCCTCGCTCTCGTAGGCCACTTCACCACCCCCTTCGCTCACTTCGAGATCGGGTTGGGGCATATTGTGCTTGTAGTGTATATGGCTGGGGCGTATGTTGTGACAACCATAGAATGGTGCTATATTGAGGTGGCTCAGAGGTTTTTCGACCTTTTCTCTGATATTCTCCAGTCCATAATCGTCTATCAACGCATACAGGAAGTGTCTGACACTGCTTGTACCTTTGTATTCCAGTCCAACTTCGGCGAGTTTTTCGTTGACTCTCGCTTTGAGCTCGGGGTCGTGGTCGAGTCTCTCTTTGGTCATGACGGTATTGAGCTGGCATGTGTTGCAGATAGTCACCATGGGCAGTCCCAGCTTCTCGGCGTAGCATATATTGCGGGCGTTGAGGACAAGCGCGAGGAATTCGTCGAAATCCTGCAGATGGCTTGCACCGCAACAGCTGGCTTCGTCCAGAAGTACCAGCTCGATATCCAGCTTTTTCGCTACCGCGAGGGTGGACGAGAGAAGTTCCGGTGTAGATTCGCGTGCCGTACATCCTGTATAGAGGGCATATTTCAATTTACTCATAGCGCTTCCTTCCTATAGTTCGTTCGTTTTCGAAATTTCGATAAGCTTCTGTATCTCTTCGAGATTCTCACTTCGTGGCATCTTCGTCTTTTTGAAGTCGAAAGGATGCACTTTGCCGGCTTTTATCATCTTGAGAGCTTCGCTCAGATGTTTGACGACACCCAGACCTTCGGAGTAGAGCACGATATCCTGCTCGTCGAGGTAGCCATATTTCTCTATGGAGCGGATAAATCCTTCGGCATGTTTGGTGGCCACATTGCGCTCCGCCACATGGTGCTCGAACTGCATATTGTGCAGTTTGCTTATCTTCTCTATCGGATTGACATCTTTGGGGCAGGCTTCCACACACTCGAAGCATTTTACACAGTCCCATACACCCTGTCCGAGTTCGGCGGTGGTTTCGAGCCTCTCTCTGCCCGCTTCGTCTCTTGGGTCAACACTGAAGCGGTATGCGGCGGCGAAGGCGGCAGGCCCGAGGTAGTCTTCGTTTATCTCCACGACAGGGCAGGCGTAGTGGCATGAACCGCACTGTATGCAGTAGTCGGCATCGAGGAAATTCTCCACATCCGCCGGAGACATCAAGGTCTCGCTCTTGGGATGGGGGTCGACCTCGGCTTCGACATAGGGTTTTACGGCCGCATGCTTCTCCCAGAAGTCGCCCTTGTCTATTATCATATCCTTGATGGCTCTCTTTTTGCTCTGAGGCTCCAAGACCAGTTCGTCTCCGAAGAGCTCCACAAGCTCCATGGCGTTTTGCTTGCAAGAGAGGACGGCCTTGCCGTTGACCTTGATACCGCAAGCTCCGCAAATACCGTGGCGGCAGCTTCTTCTGTAGGAGAAAGAGCCGTCGTGTTCCCATTTGATTCTGTTGAGCAGGTCGAGAATCAGCTCATCCTTGCCCACCTCCATCTCATAGGTTTTGTAGTATGGCAGATAGTCGGTCTCCGCATTGAAACGAAACGCTTTGAGCGTCACTTTTCGAGTTTCTACCTTTGTCGTCTCTTCATTTCGGGTACTCATCTGGCGGCTCCTTAGTATTTTCTTTCTTGTGGCTCGAATTTACCGAGAACGACATCTCCATATTCGAGTGTCAATTCGTACTCTCCGTCGAACCTAGCATATGTATGCTTGAGGAAGTTTTCGTCGTCTCTTTGTGTATAGTCCTCTCTATAGTGGGCTCCGCGGCTCTCTTTTCTGGCAAGGGCGCCCTCGACTATGAAGAGGCTGAAATCGATCATGTGACCGAGCTCGATAGCCTCCTGCAGGTCTGTATTGTAAATATTGGATTTGTCGTCTATTCTTATGTTTTTGTATCTCTCGTAGAGTTGTGTGAGCTTCTCTTTCTGTCTTGCGAGAGACTCTTCGGTACGGAAGACACCGGCATCGTTCGTCATACTTCTTTGCAACTCCTCTCTAAGGTCTGGGACTCTCTCGTCTCCATTGTTGCTCCTGATGCGCTCTACCTTCTCTATCATAGCGGCCGCATCCTTTTTGTCCGCCTTTTCGAACTCTATATCAGAGAGGTCTTCGAGCATGGCGCGACCGGCCTGGCGACCGAAGAAGAGAGCTTCGAGCAGAGAGTTGGCGCCGAGTCTGTTGGCACCGTGGACGCTGACGCACGAGCACTCTCCGGCCGCGTAGAAGCCTTCGACCGTTTCGGTGGGAGAGGATTTTACCTGACAGCGCTTGGTGACGGGAATACCGCCCATGGAGTAGTGTGCCGTAGCCGCTATCATTATGGGCTCTTTGAGCATATCCTGTCCGAGGAAGGTTATGGCGAGCTCTCGGAGTTCGGGAAGTTTGGTCAGAATCGTCTCTTTGGGGAGGTGTGTCAGGTCGATATATACGGCATCCTTGTTGGGGCCCACACCTCTACCCTCTCTTATCTCCTGCATGATTGCACGGCTCACGACATCTCTGGAGGCGAGCTCCATCGCATTGGGCGCGTACTTGCTCATGAACCTTTCGCCTTCGCTGTTGAAGAGTCTTCCTCCCTCTCCTCTGGCCGCTTCGGAGATCAATATCCCAGAACCGCCGAGACCGCTTGGGTGGAACTGTACGAACTCCATATCTTCGAGAGGGAGACCTCTGCGGGCTACGATGGAGAGAGCGTCGCCCGTATTGGCGTGGGCGTTCGAGTTGATTTTGAAGGCTCTTCCGTATCCTCCGGTGGCGAACATCGTCACTTTGGCGTTGAAGATTGCAGGCTCGCTGTTTCTGATATTGAAAGCGGCTATACCTTTGACCTTGCCGTTCTCATAGAGAAGATCGGCGCAATACCATTCGTCGAATACCTCTATACCCGCTCTGAAAGCCTGCTCGTAGATTGTCTGCAGGAGAGTAAGTCCCGTTCTGTCGGCGGCATAACAAGCTCTGGGCTTGGACTGTCCGCCAAAGGGTCTGATGGCTATCTTGCCGTCTTCGCTTCTGGAGAAGACCGCTCCCATCCTCTCGGCCCATCTGATTGTCTCGGGGGCACTCTGACACATCAGTTCGATTGCGTCCTGGTCTCCGAGATAGTCGCTTCCCTTGACCGTATCGAATTCGTGGAGTTCCGTGGAGTCTCCCTCTCCAAGAGCCGCGTTTATCCCTCCCTGCGCGGCACCGGAGTGACTTCTAAGCGGATGGAGTTTGGTGATTACGGCCACCTTCTTGCCGGCCTCTTTGAGCTCTTTGGCAGCAGCGAGTCCGGCAAGCCCCGCGCCTACGATTACAGCATCGTATTCATATATCTTTACATCGTCGATTTTCATATGCTACGGTCCTTCTCGTGAATTTGGCATATTATAGCTATTTGCTGATATAGGAGCGTTTAATAATCTCCTCCGAAAACGGGGATGTATATGAAAGTGTTACCTTTCGTTATCGTCGGGAGAGAGGAGGGAGCCAAATCCTCCGTATATATTAAAAAATATATAGACTGTAGAGAAAGTTTTTCGTTTTTTCGTTAGAATCTGCGAAAAACGGTATAGATGTGCGGATGGACAAAGAGAGTTTTTTGATAGGCAGACTGAGCTCGGCTCATATCGGAGACGATGCGGCAGTGATTGGCGAGATGGTATATAGCGCGGATGCTTTCTGTGAGGGCAGCCATTTCAGAAGAGAGTGGATGAGTGCGGCACAGATAGGAAGGAAGGCGATGCTGGTCAATATTTCCGACGCGGTGGCTATGAACGCCAAAGCACTCTTTGCGCTCGTGACTCTATCCATCCCTCCCTGGATGGGTGAGAGGGAGATAGAGGAGCTCGTGCTCTCTATGGAACAGACGGCCGCCGATTACGGCTGCGAGATTATCGGAGGAGATACGATAGGCGGCGAGCTTCTGTGCATATCGATAAGCCTGATTTCCAGATCGGAAAATCCGCTCTACCGAAAGGGGCTGCGCGACGGTGACCTTCTCGCCTATACCGGCACTATCGGGGAGTCTGCAAGAGATTTAAACAGACTCATGAGAGGTGAGACGATAGCTGCCGATTCGAGATTTTACGAGCCGTGCCTCAGAAGCGATTTCATCTACCGCGCACGAGACTGTCTGAGGGTTGGGATGGATATATCCGACGGTCTCTTTTGCGACTGCAACAAACTTCTCGATATCAACGATACAGGTATCGATATATTAAAAAATATAACCGATGAAGAGGGGCTTAGCGGGGAGGAGTACGAGATGCTTGTGGCCTTCTCTCCCGACATGAGAGAGCGTGTGGAAAAGATAGCCCGAACTTTGGGTCTAAAAATAAATGTATTCGCGCAAACAAATTCTTCGAACAGCTTCAGATTCCCATGCAGAAGTCACCATTTTCGATAGCTCGATAACCCCCACTCTTGATAAAGTTTGATTTTTTCGATAAAAGTAATATACATTATTATTACATTTTTATGCTATAATGAATATTTCAAATTTTAAATTCACATCCGTAGCGAAGCTGTATGGGTGGGGATGAAACGAGTGGATTGATTGCCCTATGCGAGATAGTAAAGATAGCAAAAAGAGAGTTCGTGGCGAAGTGATTCCGCCTTTTCCGATAAGTAGAGAAGATATAGAAGATTTCGCCTTCAGCTCGGATTTCCGCAAAGGTCTGGATTACTACAAAAAAGGCCGGGTGGTGGACTTTGACATCGAAATCGAAGATGATGACAGTTATGTGATACGCTCCTTCGTCAGAGGGAGTGGCAACAGAGTCTATCAGCAGGCGATAAATGTGGAGAGAGAGGGCGAGGAGATAAGTATAGACGGTCTGTGCGAGTGTCCCGTGGAGTACGACTGCAAACATGTGGTGGCTGTCTGTCTCGAGGTGGCCGAGAGATACTCCAAACTGCCTCCCAGAAGTGATATACCGTGGTTGGACAGACTCGTCGAACTCTCTCTCGAAAAAGAGGAGAGAGACAGAGACGGAAGTGGCAAGGAGGAGAAGGAGTATAGGCTCCACTACCACCTACTCTATAGCGAAGGCTCTTTCGTGGAGGATTTGCGACTATTCAGAGCCAAAAAGCTGAAAAAGGGTGGATACAGCAAGGGAGCGAAGGTGAATATGTATGAAATCATCAAATATCCCTATCTCTCCAAATATAGTTACCTCAGCGACAAAGATAGAAACATCATCTCGATTCTCGCTGCGATGATAGATGAAAAGTGGTCTGCCACCCCCTCTCTCAAAGGAGAGTTGGGGAGTCTGGTGCTCGAACTCATAGTGGAGACCGGAGCGGCTTTCTACGATGGAGAGAAGGTGCCTCTACGCTTTTCGAACGAGCCGATATATCCGGTATTCGAATGGAAGAGATCGCAGGATGGCAGATATTCGATAGTCGGCAATCTCGACGACTATGCACTCATATATAGCGATCCCGTATATGCTATCGATCGCCGAAAGGCCACGATTCATCGTCTCGAAAGCTCTATGGATGTGAAGATACTCGAGCATCTCCTCTCCTCTCCAGAGATAGAGGAGGAGCATCTGCGCAGCTTTTTGAAATCGAGCTTCGAAAGATTGCCCAAACTGCCGATTTCGATGCCGGAAGAGCTGATGGAGATTCGGAAGATAGATAGCGAACCTCTCGGAGTACTCGTCGTAAGGCGGGATCCCGAAGGCGGTTTCGGAGTGGATCTCTTTTTCGATTACGAAGGTGTCAGGATAGAGCCACATCCCGTTCTAAGTCGCAACTATGAGCACTTTGGTGCCGAAACGGTTCTGATAGAGCGGAAAATCCACTCCGAAGAGAAGCTGATGGAGAGACTCGACCGAAGCTCTCTGCAAGTCGATGGTTTTTCCGGTTCGAGATATCGTGTCGTCTACAATCCTCACAGTCAAAGAGGCATAGAGGAGTGGAGAAGATTTATCGAAGAGGAGATTCCCACCCTGAGGAGCGAAGGGTGGGTCGTCGAGATGAAAGAGGATGAGAAGTGGCGCTTCGAATACGATGTGGTGATGGAGGCCGAAAGTTTCAAAAGCGATACCTCCGACTGGTTCGAACTCTCGTTCAATATAGATTTCGGTAGCGGGAAAATCTCTCTGGTACCTCTCGTGGCCTCTCTCATCAGAGAGTTCGACACTCCCGAAGATCTGCCGCCATATATAAACCTGCCTCTTGAAGAGGGGCACTTCGTACATCTCGAAGCGGACAAAGTCAAACCCGTACTTCAGACACTCTACGAGCTTTACGATCGCAGAAAAGGGGAAGAGAGGATAGAGGTGGCACCCTACAACGCCCATCTATTATGCGATTTCGACGATTCGAACATAGTATGGAAAGGGAGCAGGGAGTTGTCGATTCTTTCCCGTCAACTGCGAAATTTCGACGGCATAGAGAAGATAGAGCCTTCCAAAAATCTGAAAGCATCTATGAGAGCCTATCAGAAAGAGGGGCTTTCGTGGCTCCATTTTCTATACAGATTCAGATTCGCAGGAGTATTGGCGGACGATATGGGGCTGGGCAAGACTCTTCAGACACTGGCCTTTCTGCAGAAAGCGAAAGAGTCTTGCGAGAGCGAAAAACCTTCGCTTATCATCATGCCCACATCCCTGCTGAGCAACTGGAAAAACGAGATAGAGAAGTTCGTGCCCAATATGAGATATATCTCTCTCTACGGTCCCAACAGAGAGGTGCTTTATGAGAAGGTAGAGGATTGCGATATAGTCCTCACCTCATATCAGATTGTACAAAGGGATATCCATACTCTGGAAAAGATGGAGTTTTTCAGTGTCATTCTCGATGAGGCGCAGAAGATAAAAAATCCCAGAGCCAAGATAAGTATGGCCGTAAAGAGACTCGAAGCCCGATATAGACTGGCGCTGACGGGTACACCGATGGAGAACCATCTCGGAGAACTCTGGTCGATATTCGATTTTCTCATGCCCGGTTTTCTCGGCAGTCTCTCTCATTTCAAAAAGATTTACCAAAACCGCATAGAGAAAGATAGAGATATGAGTGTCTCGCGACAGCTCAGGAGAAAGATAGCTCCTTTCGTGCTGAGGCGTACGAAAGACGAGGTACTGGAAGAATTGCCACGCAAGATAGAAATTCTCAGAAAAGTCCCCTTCGGCAAGGCTCAGTCACTACTCTACGAAAATATCAGAATAGCGATGGAAGGGAAGGTGAGAGAGGAGATAGCCAAAAAGGGGCTCGCCAAATCCCACATAACGATACTCGATGCCCTGCTGAAGCTGAGACAGGTGTGTTGCGACCCCGCTCTGCTCTCGATGTCGCATGCAAAGAGTGTGAAAGAGTCCGCGAAGAGGGAGATGTTTTTCGAACTGCTCGAAGAGTTGCTCGAAGAGGGGCGCAAGATTCTCGTATTCAGCCAGTTTACGACAATGCTTGCCATTCTGGAGGATGAGCTGCGCAAGAGAGGGATAGAATATAGCAAACTCACCGGCCGCACGAGAGACAGGGAAGCTGCGATAGAGAAGTTCGGCGAAGATGAGTGCAGAGTCTTCCTGATAAGTCTCAAGGCGGGCGGAGTGGGACTGAACCTCGTGGAGGCCGATACGGTTATACACTATGACCCGTGGTGGAATCCGGCGGTGGAGAATCAGGCGACCGACAGAGCATATCGTATAGGGCAGACAAAGACGGTGTTCGTATATAAGCTCATCGTCGAAAACTCCATAGAGGAGAAGATACTCGAACTCCAGGAGACGAAGAGCGCCATACAGAAAGGGATATACGACAAGGCCGAAGGCGGTGAGAAGATTGTGGATGCACAGGAGTTGATGAAACTTCTTTCGGAGTAAGATGCGGAAAGGTTTGCAGTGGAAGAGATATACGAGAAAGCGGGTCTGTTCTATCTCGGTAGAGATGTAGATATGCAGAGTATGCAAAGGAGTATGAATCCTACACTCCTTAAAAACAGGGAGCTCAACACCCATGCCGCCATCATAGGAATGACAGGAAGCGGCAAAACCGGTCTTGGCATTACACTCATAGAAGAGGCGGCCATAGACAATATACCGGTGATAGTGATAGACCCGAAAGGAGACATGGGCAATCTATGTCTGGTCGATCCCGATTTCAGGGCCGAAAATTTCCTGCCATGGGTGGAGAGGGAGGCCAGGGAGAGCGACAAAGATCCCCTGGAGTATGCCAAAGAGAGGGCCAAAACCTGGAAAGAGGGGATAATGTCATGGGATCAGAGTCCGGCGAGGGCGGCGAGACTGGCCTCGGTAGAGAAGTCCATATACACTCCGGGCTCATCCTCCGGAATACCGATAGACCTCGTCTCCTCCATCGCCAGACCCTCACAGAAGATAATGCAAGATAGAGAGGCTCTGGCTTCGTATATCAAAAATACCGTAGCCGCCATACTCGCCCTCCTGGATATAGAGGCCGATCCTCTGGAGTCCAGGGAGTATATACTGCTCTCTCAGATATTGGCGAAGGCGTGGAGCGATGGAGAGTCTCCCGGTCTCGAAGCCATAATATCGAGAATAATGGAGCCCCCATTCAGGAAGATAGGTATCCTGCCTCTGGAGACTTTCTACCCTTCGAAAGAGCGTATGCGTTTCGCCGCCAGGCTCAATGCACTTTTCGTATCGCCCGGTTTCGAAAGCTGGATGAGGGGAGAGAGTCTCGATATGCAGAATCTGCTCTACGACAGCACGGGAAAGGCGAAAATAGCCATCTTCTGCATCTCCCACCTCTCCGATTCGCAGAGGATGTTTTTCGTAACGCTGCTTCTGAACTCTTTCATATCGTGGATGAGAAGAAGCGGCGGAAGCGGAAGGTTGAAAACGATGCTATATATGGACGAGATTTTCGGATATTTTCCGCCGGTAGCCAATCCTCCCTCCAAAGAGCCTATGCTTACACTGCTCAAACAGGCAAGAGCCTTCGGTGTGGGAGTGGTTCTGAGCACACAGAATCCGGTGGATATAGATTATAGAGGACTATCCAATATCGGTACCTGGTTCATAGGACGACTGCAAAGCTCCAAGGATATAGAGAAGGTGATAGACGCTCTGCGCGGCAGAAAGGAGAGTGCCGAGCTCAAAAAGAGGGTAAAGGCCCTTCTGGCCGGAATGCCCAAAAGAACCTTCCTCATGAAGAGCGCCTCATCCGGAGATTTGAGACTCTTCGCCACGAGATGGGTACTGAGCTACCTCAAAGGACCGCTCGATGCGAAGGAGATCGGCGAATTGATGGAAGGTAGATTCGAAAGCGAGGGCGAGTCGCAACTGTGGCAGGCTGCCCAGGGCGTGGGAGAGTTTTTGACATATCCCCCGGTGGTACCTTCGGCGAAGCAGCTCTTCGAGGAGGATTTCGCCGCTATCGGCAGATATAGAGCCTTTCTCGAAGCCGAGACGGAGCTCTATTTCCATGATGCGAGAAGAGGTATAGAGTTTACGGATAGTGCGACATTCCGACTGGACCTCCATGAAAACGGGACTATCGATTGGCAGGAGGCCGAAAGAGAGGATGAAGAGTTCGGAAATCTCTCCCCGGTGGCACCTGTGGGAGCGAAATTTCGTCCTCTGCCCGATGAGCTTTTGCGTGACAGTGGACTCGTAAGAAGTACGCTCCTGCTGAAGGAGTGGCTCTATCGCAACGAAAAACTGCAACTTTTCAGAGTTAGAAGGCTCAGAATGGAGTCGGAGCTTCATGAGAGCGAAAAGTCTTTCAGAATAAGAGTTGCAGATGTACTCGAAGAGAAGAGAGAGCTCGAGCTCGAAAAACTGAAAAAGAGCTTCTCTTCCAGGGAAGAGAGACTGATAGAGAGATTGCGAAGAGCAGAGGCGAAGATAGAGAAGGAGAGGAGCGATCGTAGCTCATCCATCATCACAGCCGGCGTATCTCTGATTGGGGCGCTTTTTGGAGGCGGAAAAACGAGAGGCATAGCTACGGCCATAAACAGGGGGTCGAGAGTCCTCAAAGAGAGCTCCGATTTGAGCAGGGCCCAACGGGAGAGAGAGGCTATAGTGGAGAAACTCGACGAACTGGAGAGAGAACTTGCCGAAAATATAGAAAAAGTGGCCCTGAAGTACGATATCGACAACTATGAGATAGAGAGCTTCTCCATCAGGGTGAAAAAGCGTGATATTTCCATAAAAAAGATCGCCGTATGCTGGAGGGTGGAGCTGTAGTTTCACTCTTTCTGTTATAATAATCGCAAAATGGAGAAGGAGTAGGCATGGAGATAAAAAAGTGTAATTCTCTCGAAGAGGCCAGAAAGGAGATAGACAGGCTCGATGACAGAATCGTAGAGCTCATAGCGGAGCGCAACGCATATATCAAGCAGTTGGCCCACTTCAAAAACTCCATCGACGAAATAAAGGCCGACGAGCGAATAGAAGATGTCATAGACCGGGTACGCAGCAGAGCGATAGAACTCGGGCTCTCTCCCAACCTCATAAACGATCTCTATATACGGATGATAGACGCCATGGTCGATAGTGAAGTGGCGGAGTTCAAAAACGCCAGAAATTTCTAAGTTATCCGTTCGACTTTCATTAGAGCTATAGTGACTTCTGGAGTTGTATTGAAATTTCATTTTGAAATATTTTTGTCAAAAGATATATCTTCATGTAAAAATTATCCCATAAAAATAGCAGGAGTATGTGATGAAGTGCTATATGGAGATATTCGAGAAGATAAACGAAAAGGCTTTCAATCTTTTGACGAACAGACTATACGGCAAAAAGAGCTCCGTAGATTCGCGCTATCTCGAAGGAGAGATAGCTCTCTTGCAATGGCTTTGCCGTCTGAGTGAATATTATATGAAGAGGGAGAAGGAGCTGGGGAGTGAATTCGTCGAGAATATCGCAAAAGAGATGAAAAAGGTAGAACATATGAAAAAGAGTGCGTATAGAGAGGGAATGAAGGATATCGCAGCTCTGATACTCTCGGAATCCGGTATCTCCGTATATTCTGAATAGTCTGAAAAAGAGGGCTGCATAGTGTTTCTGCATATGGATATAGACAGTTTTTTCATATCCGCCGAAAGGAGCCGCAATCCCTCTCTACGGGGTGTACCGGCCGCCGTGGGAGGGCGCAGCGATCTGAAAATATTCGAAAAGAGACGCAGAGAGACAAGGTTGATGAATCTCAACGAAGGCTCTTTTGTGACTCCCGTCTTCTACGACGAGCAAAAGAGAGATTTCGAAAACACCTTCGTGGAGCGGAGTAGGGGAGAAAGGAAGATAAGAGGTATCGTGACGACCGCCAGCTATGAAGCCAGAGCGATGGGGGTGAAGACCGGTATGCCTCTTGCCGTCGCACTCCGGCTATGCCCGAGACTGAAGGTGGTGCCGGCGGATATGCTCTTCTACCATGAAATATCCCACTCCATAGATAGCTTTTTGCAGAGTATCTTTCCCGAAGTGGAGCAGTACAGTATAGACGAGTTTTTCATTCGACTGCCCGATAGTGATAAAGAGAGCCCGACAGATGTCGCCGAAACTCTACAAAGAGATATTCAGGAGCGTTTCCATATACCTGTCTCCATAGGGATATCTTCGGCCAAATGGATAGCCAAACTAGCCACATCTTTCGCCAAACCCTACGGAATATATCGTGTGGAAGATATAGGGGAGTTCATAGAGAATATTCCGATAGAGGATTTTCCCGGAATAGGGCGGGGCTATAGGAGGAGATTGAAGAGCAGGGGTATCGAGAGACTCGGAGAGATAGCGATGCACAAAAGACTCTTCTACAGTTGGGGGGTATATGGTATGACTCTCTATCATAGAATCATGGGGGACGATAGAGAGGGTATAGAGAGAAAAGGCCTCAGAAAATCGATAGGTATAAGCAGAACCTTCGACCCCCTTGCAAATAGAGATGAACTCTCGAGGCGTATTATGGTCATGGCCAGACATATATCCTATATGGTATCGAGACTTGGAGTCAATCCCACGATATACTATCTGAAAATAGCCTACGAGTATGGAGTGAAGAGAAAAGAGAGTGTAAGGGTGGATAGGCTCTTTAGCGAGAATCTCTTCAAAAGATATCTGAGAGATATCTTTTTCCGTATAGACCAGCCCACACTGCGGGTTGTAAAGATATCTCTTGGCGTATCCGGTTTCACCTCGGTAAATCCCAGGGTATTGTCGCTCATGGAGATAGAGAGAGATATGAAGATGCAAAAGATAGACAGATATGTGCACTCTCTGAGAGAGAAGTTCGGGATAGATATACTCAAAAGTGCCTCCGAACTGCTATGAGGAGAGAGAATACGGCGTAGGGGTATCGTATAGATTTCGCCCATCTTCGGATGGAGAGCTGGAAATATAGCTCTTGGTTAACATAATATACATTCTGTCAAAAAGATATATCTCCTCTTCCCCCTTCCTTGTGTACTATCAAATTATCTCAAATTGCCGAAAATTGGAGAAAAAACGGGATGAACACTCGTTCACATCAAACAGAACGGGTGTTCATTGACATATGAACGAATGTTCTGTAAAATTACGATATATATTTTGAGGAGTAAAATCATGACCAGTGCGGGAGAAGCCAAAGGCGGTGATACAAAAGAGAGAATCGAAAAAGAGGCATTGAGACTCTTTTCGCAAAAGGGTTACGACGCTACAGGGATGAGAGATATAGCAAAGGCCGTAGGCATAGGACAGGGAGCCATATACAATCACTTCAAAAGCAAACAGGAGATACTGGAGAGACTCGTGGAGACTCTTATGGATTCCGCGATAGTGAAGATGTTTTCCGACAAAGATGCCAGAGAGGTATATCGGGGAGGCAAAAAAGTGCTCGAAGATATAGTGGAGACATTCAGCTCTCTCGGTCTCAACTCTCAAAGCGAAGCACTCTTCAGACTGCTTATGCAAGAGCTTTACAGAAAAGAGAATATAAGAGAGCTATACTACGAGCACTTCTATCAGAGCAATGTCAAAAAGCTTTCGGTGATATTTTTCATGATGATGCAGGAGGAGATGATAAAATCGAGCGACCCTCTGATGCTGGCAAACGAGTTTTTTGCACCGCTATTTTTCTACCAGAGTCAGATAATCCTTCTTAAAATCGACGGGAAATCGACCTCCGCGGCCGGAATGCTCTTCGAAAAACATGTGGATATCTTCTGGAGCTGCATAAAGATGCGATGAGGTAAATCCAGCTCATTATGGCGGGAGGCAGAAGCACGATTTTTGCCTCCCTGTGGGTTTCGAAGTTCATATGAGGCCGAGTTCGTTGAGGAGAGCCTCTATTTTGGGTGAGATTTCGGAGAGCTTCTCATAGAGGGCTCCAAACGCCCTATCCTCTTCATACCACTCCTCTATATGTTTGAACGAATTGCTCTTCTCCTCTTCGCTCAATTCGGACCTATCTATAGCCTCTTTGATCTTTTCGAGATGTTTCACTCTTTTGTCACTCATGACTATCCTTCATATTGTTTGTGCAATTATATCATAGCACTCTCTTTCGCCCTCTCTATCAATCCCGCTTCTTCGAGAAAGGGTGACGGTTTGAAATCCATCTTCCTGACTCTGTCGTATTTGGCATAGGAGAGATAGAGCATATCTCTGGCCCTCGTTACAGCCACATAGAAGAGTCTCCTCTCCTCCTCAATATCACCCCCGCTTCTACTCATGAGTTTGCGATTGGGAAATCTGCCATCCATCAGGTCCACCACATAGACTTCGGTAAATTCCAGACCTTTCGAGGCGTGCACCGTCAAAAGATTGACACCGCTACCCTCGCTGAGTTCGTTTCCTCCGAGAATCATGGCGTTTACGAATCGTCCGAGTTCTCTATATTGTGATGAGAGTTCGAGCAGCAAAGAGGCCTTCGCGTATATCTTCTCCCTACTCTCCTCCATTTTGAATCTGTCTATCTCTCCGCTTTTGAGTTTCGCTCTCTGTCCGGAGAGTGTATTGACCACCCTTTCGTAGAGAGACGAGGAGATGGCCTTTCTCAAAACCCTTCGGGGATGCTCCTCCTTCTCTATCGCTTCGAGCAAAGTTCTAAAATCGATGAAAAATCTCAGACCGTCCGCATTCAGGCGGGGATGCTTCACGACAGGGTGTGAGAGTATATCCCTGTCGAACCCCATACCGCTGAAGCGGCTGGCCGAACCAACCTCTAGGTCGTCGTCGAAGAGTCCGAGCTGGACATTTTTGTTGGGATTGAGTTTGGGGAGCGTGTTGAGAGTCGGCCTGAGTGTGCCGTCGATAAGTTCTCCCTCTCCGAAATGTACCAGAGACTGAAAGAGCTCTTTGGCCAGAGATGAACCTATGCCGTTGCCATATTCAAAAATATGAATAAAGGCCATCATATCTTTCGGATTGTGCAGAAGGCTGAGAAGATCGAGCAGAAATTTGATCTCTCTGGCTTCGAAGAAGCTCGTTCCCCCCTTTCTCCTGCTCGGTATTCCAAGCTCTCTGAGACTGGCTTCTATCCCGTCCGCACTGGAGTTGTTTCTGAAAATGACAGCTATATCTTCGTAATCCGTACTCCCCTCCCCTATTTTGCGCGCTATGGAGTGATACTGCGTAAAGAGTTCGTCGAAGACGAGAAGAACGGGAGCTTTCGCACTCTCTTTGCGTCCCACCTCCAGAGTTTTGGGGTATATTCTGGGATTCTTCTCTATCACCCTGTTGGCGAGAGAGAGAATGGGTGCCTTAGATCTGTAGTTTTTTACGAGCGTATATACTCTGGCATCGGGATATCTTTCGGTAAAGGTGGAGATATTCTCTATATTCGCACCGTTGAAGGCGTAGATACTCTGGTCGTAATCTCCCACACAGAAAAGCGATGGAGAAGCTATCTCGTCGATAAAGGCTCCCTGAAGAGTGTTCGTATCCTGATATTCATCTACGAGTACCTCTTCGAGAGAGAGTTCGAGCTCATTCATATATTTATTAGTATGAACGATGAGATCGTTGAAAGATACGAAACCGTACTCCTCCTTCGTTTCTTCATATTCATTAATAATATCAAGATACGCATCCATCAGACCCTCATGCTCGGGATACTTCTGCAAAAACCAGCTGTCGAAAGTCCCGAGAGAGGAGTTTTGGTAGAGGCTGTACATATCATAGATAAAAGTGGCGGAAAAAGGCTCGCTATCTGAAGGGATACGCTTGAAATTTCTCTTTTCGTATATACTTCTGAAAAGGGTTTTCAATTCAGCCGGCTGTTTGAGTGCGACCGAGGGTCGATATTTTTTAAGCCATCTGTAGCAGACGGCATGAAAAGTGCCGGCCTCTATGGCGCCGACCGTCTTTTGGGGAAAATATCTGCCCAGTCGGGCTATCATTTCTCCGGCGGCTTTATTGGTGAATGTCAGCAAAAGGATTTTTTCGGGCGGGACTCCCTCTTTGAGAAGATAGGCGATTCTGCCGACGATGGTGGAGGTTTTCCCCGTACCGGCACTCGCTATCACGAGATTGTAACCCAAAGGTGCGCTTGCCGCTGCAAACTGCTCCTCGTTGAGCTGGCTCAGCGGCATGGGATTTAGTTTTGACCAATAATATAGTAAGTATGTTTACCATCAACCTTTTGGAGTTCGATTTTATACTTTTCGCTCCAGTGTTTGACGATATCTTCGAAGGCGGCAATCTCCTCTTCATCTTTGCTGTCACATTTTATCTTGAGATAGTCGTTGGAGTTGGACATCGCCACAATAGCGCTAAATCTCTTCAACTCGTCGTTGAGCGAAATGATATGTTTAGCAAACTTATCGAAATTTTTCATATTGGCGACAATTCTCTCCATCTGTGACACCGTAGCATCCTTTACAGGATAACCGAGCTGAACGAGCAGACTTTCCGTAGTGACTTCTATATTCATTTTCTTCCTCTCACATAAAAATTTGAAGATGATTTTATCAAAAACTATTTTTATATTTCTTTATAATTTCAATTTACTAAAAGAGTCTATTCATCGGTTTGAGGCGACCTATGAGATGTTTGTAGTGCTCCAGATTCTGAAAGGCTTTTTCATATCTCCATCTTAGAACAAACTCTATAACTTCGTTCTTTCTCTTCTCTTCGAGACTCTCCGCCTTTCCGAAGTATGCGAGTGAAATATTTTTGGCTTTCTTCTTGCCGTTTTTGTCGGGCTCATAAGTTATCGCTATTATCTGGACATACTTTCCCTCTCTTATCTCGCCGAAATCCTCCTCTTTTAGTCCTATACCACTTATATTCATAGCCTTGTAGATCATTATTTTGCCATACTCTTCTATCTTCTTCGCAATGTCGAGTCGGAGATAGAGCTCGGTCATTCTTTTTATATTCCTGTTTCTAACTGGCTCTCTGTTTGGGTCGAAACCCAGATTGTCGATAAGGATTTTCGAGAGCCTCTCCACTCTTTGCGACTCATCCAAATCGCTGTCGCCCTCCACGACGAAATCATTCTCATCCGTCTCGGAAAGGTCTTTTTTGTCGGTATGGCCATTCTCGTCATCTCTCATTTCACGCAACTTCTCATCGAGTTTGAGATTCAAGGCTCTGAGACGCTCGAGGGTGTTTGCCATATTCTTCGCTCCATCAAAGTATATATGGCATATTACACTATTTAATATTAAACATATATGAAAATATCAAAACCATTATTTTGAAATATCAAGTACAAAATTCGATATATCTGGGTAGAATTTGCATTCCGAAAATATAGCAAATTACAACAGGGATATGATATTATGGATTATCTTGAAATAGAAGGCGGCAAGAGACTACAGGGTTCGATAAAAATATCTGGAGCGAAAAACGCCGCTCTTCCCGTAATCGCCGCCACCCTGCTTTGCAAAGGTAAGACACGCCTGAAAAATCTACCAGATGTGGTGGATATTCGCACTCTTTTGAAACTACTTGAAATGCTCGGTGCCAAAGTCGGAAGAGGAGAGGATTTGGTGGAGATTGACAACTCCGATATCGTATCTACGAGAGCGGTATATGAGATTGTCTCCAAAATGAGAGCCTCCATCCTCGTACTCGGCCCCCTTTTGGGGAGATTCGGAGTATGCGAAGTGAGTCTGCCCGGCGGCTGTGCCATCGGCCAAAGACCGATAGACCTGCATCTCAAGGCACTGGAGGCGATGGGTGCCCATATAGAGATCAAAGGCGGATATATAAGGGCGGAGGCTCCCGAAGGACTGCACGGTAGTAGAATAATCTTCGATAAAATCACGGTTGGCGGGACCGAGAATGTACTTATGGCCGCCTCGATGGCACACGGGACTACAGAGATTATAAACGCCGCGAGAGAACCGGAAATCATACAGCTGTGCGAGATGCTCATGAGTGCCGGCATAGAGATGGAGGGGGTCGGAAGCAGCAGGATAAAGATTCACGGCTCGGGAGGCAGAGCACTGGAGTTTACGAAAGATATCTCCATCATCCCCGATAGAATCGAAGCGGGAACCTATCTCTGTGCAGGTGCCATCACATACTCGCAAATAACTCTCGAGAGGGTCAATATCGAACATATACAGACAACCATAGACAAACTGGGGGTGATGGGTTGCGATTTCGAGATAAAGGACGACTCTATCACTATCTTCCCCGCCGATAGTTTGACGGAGGTAAATATAGTAACTGCCGAGTATCCCGGTTTCCCAACCGATATGCAGGCTCAATTCATGGCTGTCGCGACTCTTGCACAGGGAGAGAGTCTGATAGAAGAGAGGCTTTTCGAAAACCGCTTCATGCATGTGAGCGAGCTCAACAGACTCGGTGCGGACATCTGGCTCAAAGGAAATGTCGCGGCTGTCAAACCGGTAGAGAAACTTTACGGTGCCGATGTGATGGCGACCGACCTTAGAGCGAGTTCCGCTCTGGTGCTCGCCGCACTGGCTGCCGAAGGCACGACAAGAATACGCAGAATATACCATCTCGACAGAGGATACGACGACCTAGAGGGCAAACTTCGCAGATTGAACGCTAGAGTCGTGAGAAAAAAAGAGTAGCACAATACCCGCACTGAGCCTAGTACTACTCTCTCATGGCTCGGGTATCAGAATATTTTACCTATCCTCTTCTTATCTACTATATATCTTCTCTCTTTGTAGAAAAAGATACTCTTTTCATCTCTCCCGTCTGGAATCATAAGTCTGAATTTTTTCAGATTCTTTTTGGGGAATATCGCTTCGTAGCTGACAAACCACGGAGGCACTATGCCGGCCGTATATCTCTTCGCCGAGGATTTGTCGATTCTTTCCAGAGACTTGGCGGCCGAGCCTTCGAGCGTGATGCCTCCTATGAGCTTTTCATCGTCGGGATAGATGGAGATTATGAACTTCTCGCTCTTCGCATCCTTGTCGAAGAGGTAGTTCAACAACACTATCTTCTCCTTCTCTTTGTCACTGCCGAGTATCACCTTTTCGGTCTGTCTCATACTCTCGTAGCGAGCGCTTTTTTTCGAAATCTCCTTCAGAAACAGTCTTTGCGAGTCTTGAGCGCATCCGTCAATCCCAATACTCAGCGAAATCCCCAAAGCGATGAATAGCAACCCTTTCAATTCGACCCGCATCCCTTCTCTCTTTCATATCTTGATATAAACATTCTATCATATGACTAATGAAAATTCGGCTCTTCAGCACAAATATACTACAATACAAATACAACAAAATCAAAATCGAAAGTCGAAGATGGATTATAGAGCAGTCGCATTTACAGGTCCTTCAAACAGCGGAAAAACCACATTGATTGAGAAAATCGCCACCAAATTGGTGCAAGAGAGGGAGATAGCCATAATAAAGCACGATCCTTCGGATAAGGCCGTTTTTGACCGGGAAGGTAAGGATAGTGACAAATTTTTCAAAACAGGAGCGAATGTCGCCGTACTCTCCCCAAATCGTACAACTCTTTTTTCGCATAGACGAAGATCGATAGAAGAGGTTTGCGAACTCTTCGGAGGATTCGACCTTTTGCTGGTGGAGGGTTTGAAAACCCTTCCCCTTCCCAGAATAGCCGTCTTCAGAAACGAGATAGACGAGAGCTATCTTCCCGTCTCTGAAGCGATTGCGATAGACGAGAGTATCGATATATCACGATACAATCTGGACAGTCGCTTGGATATTCTCGACCTGAACGATGTTTCGCAGATAGTGGAGTGGATAGACCTGCACTCCGTAAGATTGAAAGGATAGAAGATGTTGACGATTTTCGAAAATATAAAGCATATAGCCCTGGAGATAGACAAAGCGATAAAAGAGGAGGACCTGGGATATAGCGACAGATGCAACGCCACCGGTGATACCCAGCTGAAACTGGATGTAGCCAGCGATGCGATAATAGAGCACACTCTCAAAAGCAACAGGCTGGTTGGAACCATCATCAGTGAAGAGAAAGAGGATGTGATGCAGGTACATCCAGACGGCAAATATACGGTCTGCTACGACCCTCTCGATGGCTCGAGCATCGTAGATGTCAACCTCTCCGTAGGTTCGATATTCGGCATATACGAGGGCGATGAACTTTCGGGCGAAACACTCGTGGCCGCGGCCTATGTGGTATATGGCCCCAGACTCGAACTCGTAACGGTGACGAGAGGCGAACCGGTTCACCACTACAAATGCGACAGGAGTGGCCTCTTCACTTCGCAATGTGATATCTATCTCAACGAAAAGGGCAAACTCAACGCTCCTGGCGGTACACAGAAAAACTGGTCTGCGACTCACAAGAGTTTCATAGACTCTCTTTTTGCAGAGGGTTACAGATTGAGATATAGCGGGGGAATGGTTCCAGATTTGCATCAGATTCTTCTCAAGGGAGGAGGACTTTTCAGCTATCCGGGAACGAGTGACAAACCGGATGGGAAGCTGAGAGTACTCTTCGAGGTACTGCCCTTCGCTCTGATATTCGAAGCGGCCGGAGGAGAAGCGGTGGACGAAAGAGGCAGACGACTGCTCGAGATAGATTCCGGACACCACCATGCAACCTCTCCATGTTTTTTCGGTTCGAAATATGAGATATCGAAAATGAGAGAGGCATACGGTATAGCATGAGTACCCAAAGTGCTGACGACAGATGGAAAGCGGCGCTTGCTCGAGAAAGGGAAAAACTGCAGAAGTGCCAAAACGACAGAAAGCTCAAAAGCTGCCTGCCCTGCCCCGAAATAGTGGAGTGTGAAACGAGGAAGAGTTATGTCGATGCCGTTTATAAAAGTATGAACAGAGGTAAAGGCGGAGGTTTCGAATTTTAGCATAGGAGGGTGGTAAGCTATGAAAAATTTAACCGAAGAGGATAGGAAGTTTATACTCGAAAGTATCAGAAACATACCCGATTTCCCAAAACCAGGTATTCAATTCAAGGATATAAGCACTCTACTAAACAATCCGGAAGCCATGAAGAGGCTTATGGACCATCTTGGAGAGAGATATCGCGACTATGGGATAGACTATGTGGCGGGGATAGAGTCGAGAGGATTCATCTTTGGCTCGATTTTGGCCGACAGGCTATCCTGCGGCTTCGTGCCTATCAGGAAAAAGGGCAAGCTGCCCTATACCACCATAGCTCAGAAGTACTCACTGGAGTACGGTTTCGATGAGGTGGAGATACATATAGACGCTTTTGGCACCGAAGAGTCCTGTAGAGAGGGGAAGAGGAGCAGAGTATTGCTCATCGACGACCTCATAGCTACCGGAGGGACAGCCGCCGCTGCCGCCAAACTCATAGAGAGAGCCGGTGCGGAGTGTGTGGAGTGCTGTTTTATATTGGAGCTTGGATTCCTCGAGGGGAGGAAGGGTATAGACTCCCCAATCTATTCCGTCATAGAACTATAGAGCGATAGGCGCAAGAGGCAAAGGGAGGGGTCCTCTGCGCGACCACTTTTTTATGAACTCAGTTTTGCCGCGAAGATATATACGATGGCATTGTAGATGGATATGCAATAGAGTATGACCAGCGCCACAGGTATCAGAAATATGCTCACGAAGAACTGTCCAGCGACGATAGCCGAGAAGAAAACTACAATAGACCAGAAAAATACGAGTGTATGATAAGCACTATTGAAAGAGGCCGACCAGAGTCTTGGGCTGAAAAAGCCAAATACACTCTTGAAGGCCTGGGTGAAATTTTCAGATAGCATCACCCTCCCCATCACCGCTGGAAAGATATAAGCAAGAAATAGAAGCACAACAAAAAGAAGAACCACTATCCAAACCGGCATCTTGCCTTCGAGCATTATACTCTGTATCTGAACTATATTTATGGCTTCACTGCTCGCAGCTATCGCCTGCAACTTGTTTTGATCGGCTATCGCTCCTATCAAGGCAACAATCAGCATAAAAAAAGAGAACATGAGTATGAAGAGTCCCATGAAGCCACCCATAGCCAGATCTATATATTTGCCGAACAGATCCGACAGTTTCGTATCTGCCGCGACTCTCTCCATCTCTTCAGGTGCCGAGAGTCTCAGCACCTCGCGACCGACATATATCTGTACGGCAAAACTCAAGACAGGATAAGCGAACGAAAATATCACACCTATCAAAGGGGTATATTGCAGTATCCCCAACCCTATCAGCAGGGCTATCGCACCCAGTGAGAGCGCTATATTGCCCTTGAAAAAACTCCATGCCGCACTTATGGCGCTTTTGTTGCTCATCTGCATCGACTCTTCCTTTGTGGGTTTTTTCGTTATTCTATCACGGAATCATCTGCATAGCCGCATCGAGATCGAGTTTGCCATAGCCGTAATAGTCGTTTCTGCCATCCTCATAGGGTAAATGTCCGATTTTGGAGGCACTTTTCTTCAGAATATCCTCTATTCTCTCTCTGCTGAGAGTAGGATTCTTTTCCAGCATCAGGGCCACTGCCCCCGCCACTATGGCGGCCGAAGCCGAAGTACCTACGAAACCGTAGTAGTCGTCATAGAGCAGATAGTCGGGGTCTATGGTGGAGGTTCCCACCTCTCCGCTGTCGTCGAGTGTCGTTATGGCGTGGTCGTAGTCTCCTCCCGGAGCCAGTATATCGAGATTTCTTCCATAGTTGCTATACCACGCCCTGTCGTTGTCTATATCGCTCGCACCTACCGAAATCACCTCGGGAATGGCCGATTCGTCGTTGCCCATATATCTGTCGTCGTTACCCGCCGCGAAGACGACGACCATACCCCTGCCCTCTCTGCCGTTGCTTGATAGATCGACTATCTCGTCTCTCACCGCCTCCGATACATCGTAGGTACCCCAGCTGCAAAGTACGATATCGGCTCCGAACTCCCTGGCCTTTTCGAAGAGCTCTATCGTCTCGCTATCACTCATATTCTCTCTATATTTAAGGAATATCAACTCACTGCACCCTGCCACTCCGGCTATCCCTTTGCCGTTTATCCTCGCAGCTATGATACCCGATACCGCCGTACCGTGATAGTCCCACGGATTGCTGTGGGATACATCGCTGCCTCCTGTAGCAATGTCGTAGGAGGCCTTCAGGGCTCCGGCAAGATCCTCATGCTTCATATCGAGCCCGTCGTCTATTACGGCGATCTTCACACCTGCACCGCAGTAGTGTGAGAGAGCGTAGTCGGCATCTATCCCAGCCTTCGGGTCTATACCGACACTCTCGTAGAAATCTTCGTCATGGTTGATATACCACTGCTGATAGTAATATTTCTCTCCATCGGGCGCTATTTCGCTGGGTGGAGGAGTGCTGTCGCTCTTCTCCTCTCCCGAACCGCCACCGCATCCGCCCAGGAGCAGTAGAGAGAGGGCCAAAAGTACCGAAGCTCTTCTTCTCATCTCGATAATATTCTCTTTCTTCTATCCGGATGGACATAATCGACCGCCGAGTCGGCTTCGAGAGACTCCATCAGCCTCTTGCGTTCATCGGCAGCCACATCGATACGGTAGATACCGGGTGCAATCTCCCTATATCTTCCGATATCGTATCCCCGCAGGAGAGAGGAGATATCTCCGCCACTGCGCAACTTCACTATCACTGCGCTTTCATCCGAGGGCTCCCCGGCGAAAGATGCTGCAGTGTAGAGTGAGACAAAGAGCAGAAGTTTCAGGACTGTTTCGATTCTAATCATCGAAAAAACTCTCTCTTGTCGCGAACTCCTCTGCAGGAATCTTGATATCTCTTCGCTCTTCGAGGTCTCTTATGAGCACCGCTCCCTCTTGGGCCTCCTCTTCTCCGATAACGACCGCGTATCTGGCCCCTACTCTGTCGGCCCCCTTGAGATGGGCTTTCAGCGATTTGGCCTTGTACTCCACCGTCACTCTCGTACTCCTTCTCTTCTCATGTGCCAGCCGGAGAAGCTCCTCCACCGCTTCGGGTATCATGGCACCCATATATATCCCCTCTCTTCCCTTCCGGGGGATAGTTACGAGCTCCATTATTCTCTCTATACCTATGGCGAATCCCACTCCCGCAGTGGGCCGTCCGTCGAGAAACTCCACGAGTCTGTCGTATCGCCCTCCGCCGGCTATGGCACTCTGGGCTCCGATATTCTCGCTTACGAATTCGAAAGCCGTACCGGAGTAGTAGTCGAGACCACGCACGAGGTCTGTGTCGATTCTATATTTCAGAGCGCTTTTTTCCAGAAGTGTAACGAGGCGCTTGAAATCTTCGGAGCACTTCTCACATAGGGAGTCGGTGATTCTCGGTGCATCCTCGAGGAGCTCTTTGCACTTTTCGTTCTTGCAGTCGAGGACTCTTATCGGGTTGCTCGCTATCCTTCTGTTGCAATCTTCGCAGAGTCCGTCCGAGAGCGTATGCAGATGCTGCACGAGACTCTCTCTATATTTCGGCATACAGGCCGAACAGCCCAGAGAGTTGACCGAAATCGTATAGTCTATGTGAAGGGTATCGAAGATATCCGCAAGCATACGGATGAGCGTGAAATCCTCCTCTATCGCCTCCTCCCCGAAACTCTCCACACCGAATTGATGAAACTCCCTCAACCTCCCCTTCTGGGGCCTCTCGTATCTGAACATGGGACCGAAGTAGAAGAATCTGTACTTCTGTCCCTGCTGACGGTCGAGTTTGGCCTGTATGAACGCTCTGACCACTCCGGCCGTACCTTCGGGACGCATACAGACATCGTTGCCCCCCTTGTCGCTGAATCTATACATCTCCTTGCCCACGATGTCGCTACTCTCTCCTACCGACCTCTTGAAGAGAGGGGTCTCTTCGAGAATGGGAGTCTCCATATAGTCGAAACCGTAGTTTGAGGCGATTTTCGCCGCCGTCTCAGTGATATAGCGATACTTTTGTGCATCTTCAAAGAGCAGGTCTTTCATTCCGCGCAGAGCGTTTATCATAATTTACATCCTCGTTTCAGTCTCGAAATATAGTCGAAATTCCGTGATTATATCTTCAAATAGTTTAGTATAGTTTTATTTATTTCGGAAGGCGGCAGTGAAGCATCTATGAAGAGTGTTTCGACAGATAGTCTCTCTACACACTCTCTCATCGACTCCTGTACCCTCAAAAGATACTCTATACCCCTTCTCTCTATGGCATCTTCACTCTTCGAAGAGAGTCTGTGCGTCAGAGTCTCTCTATCGAGCAGCAGCAGTATCACCCTGTCGGGCAAATCACCATTCAGGGCGAAAGAGTTGAATCGGGCGAGTGTTTCGAAATCGAAACGAGAGGAAGCCATCGCATACGCCATACCCGATATCAGGCCTCTGTCGGAGAATATCCATCCTCCCCTGTTGGGGGCTACCACTTCATCGTAGTGTTCAGCTCTATCCGCCAAAAAGAGGAGTATTTCGGCTCTTTCGGACTGCACAGTACCATCGAGCAGCATCCGTCTCGCATCTCTTCCGAATGCCGTTCCTCCCGGTTCCCTCGTATATATGAAGTCGGGATGGGAGTTCCTTAGATACTCTATCTGTGTACTTTTTCCACATGTATCGATACCCTCGAAGAGAACATACATCTACAATCTCTCCATAATCATTTCGTGTACCCGTGAAGGAAGCAGATGATCGACTCTACCTCCATGCTCGAGTATGCTCCTGACCACCGACGAGCTTATGAAGGCATACTCCAGACTTGGCATGAGATAGATTGTCTCGAGCTCTTTTCTGAGGGAGGAGTTGGCATATCCCATCTGCAGTTCATATTCGAAATCGCTGACCGCTCTCAGACCTCTGATGACAATATCGGCTTCGAGTCTCCCGCAGAGATTCACCAGCAGGTCGTCGAAAGCTGTAACCGTGACATTCCCATACTCCTCAGCCACCGCTTCGGCCATCTCCAGCCTGAAATCGAGCCCGAAAAGCGGCTTTTTGCTTCTCGACTCCGCCACCGCTATGACAACTTCGTCGAAGATGGACGAGGCTCTGCGGACTATATCCGTGTGTCCCGCGGTTATGGGGTCGAAGGTTCCGGGATATATGGCTCTTTTTGCCTTTGCATTACCTTTTGTCATCCGCTCTTTTCACTCCCGCTTTCTATGATATAATAGTGCCTTTCTATATGAATTATACAGTTTTCATATTATAGTATCGTACAAGATATAACTTTTCTTCTCCCCGTCGAGAGAAGATGCAGGAGTCTCGCAATTGTTTACACGAAGCGTTTTGATAGTGGTGGCGATAATCTTTGTCTATGCCGCCTTTTCGACCTTTTTTCACGACACTACACTCGTAGGCAACATCGGCAGAACGATAGGTGAAGGCAATATATCGATTTTCGGATATCTCGCCTACATAGACCTTCTTCTGCTACTCTACCCCATATATCGCTTTTACAGGGACAGTTCTCTCTTCAGGCGTCCCGACCTGATTGTCGGGTGGATACTCTTTTTTATCTCCCTGATTCTTCTGCAGGCACTCACAGCAGGGTTGGAACACTCGGGCTATCTCGGCAGGAATATGTATCTCTCCCTGCTTCCCTATATCGGCAAGGCAGGCCTGTGGCTTTTGTGGCTCATGACCTTCTCTCTATCCATCGCACTTTGCATGGAAGAGTACCCCGATATCTCCTCTCTGAAAGCTGGAGCGCAGTGGTTGACGAAACGCTTCATACAAAGGAGAGAAGAGAGTCATGATGAGAGGGGAAATGGCTTCATCCGCCTCTGGGAGGAGAGTATAGAGTATCTCAGATATCTCTTTCACCCTTCCAGAAAAAAGGAGATGGAGAAGATAAAAAGGATGCGACTCGACCCCTTCGAGAAGCTCTCCCGCAATCATGAGTACAAAACAGAGAAGAGAGAGGAGTATAGAGAGTTGATGATGGAGGAGTTGGAGAGAGAAGAGATGCTGGTGGAGAATCTCGAAAAAGCGCCCGTTATCGACAAGATGAAGATCTCTCAGGAAGAGAAAGTTGAGAATACTCGGCCGCAAGACGATACGGGGAGCGAGAGTCTCCCGGAAAATGAAAAGAGTCCGCTGCCCGACAACCCGGAAAGAGAGAAGAAGAGGCGAAAAAAATCGTCTTCGAAAAAGGTGAAGGTGGTAAAGGAGCTCGAAGAGAATAGAAAACTTCTCGAAGATATCGAAAAGGGCAAGGTGGAGAAGCCCAGAAATTTCAAGCTCCCCAAACTCGACTTTCTGCAAAAGCCCCCCAGACACACCAGAAAGGTAAATGAGGCCGAGATAGATAGAAAGATAGGCGAACTCCTCGACAAACTCGCCAGATTCAAGATAGAAGGGGATGTGATACGCACATACAGCGGCCCTCTCGTAACCACCTTCGAATTCAAGCCCGCTCCCAATGTGAAGGTCTCCAAGATACTCGGACTGCAAGACGACCTGGCCATGGCGCTCAGGGCCGAGACAATCAGAATACAGGCCCCCATACCGGGCAAGGATGTGGTGGGCATAGAGATACCCAACGACCAGTTCGATACCATCTACCTCAGAGATATACTCGAGAGCGAAATCTTCAAAAAGTCCGCCTCTCCTCTTACGGTGGCCTTGGGCAAGGATATAGTGGGCAATCCCTTCATAACCGACCTCAAGAAACTTCCCCACCTGCTCATAGCCGGTACTACCGGGAGCGGAAAATCGGTAGGTATAAACGCCATGCTCCTCTCTCTGCTCTACAGAAACGATCCCGACTCGCTCAAACTGATACTCATAGATCCCAAGATGCTCGAATTTTCCATCTACAACGATATACCCCATCTGCTCACGCCGGTGATAGTGGAGCCCAAAAAGGCTATCGCCGCTCTTGCGAACATGGTCAACGAGATGGAGCGAAGATACAGGCTGATGTCTGAAAACAAAGTGAAGAATATAGAGAACTACAATGCCAAGGTCCGCAGAGAGGGGGGTGAGGAGCTGCCCTATATCGTGGTGGTCATAGATGAGCTGGCGGACCTGATGATGACTGGAGGAAAGGATGTGGAGTACTCCATAGCGAGACTGGCTCAGATGGCCAGAGCGGCCGGTATCCATCTGATAATAGCGACCCAAAGACCCAGTGTGGATGTGGTGACCGGACTCATCAAAGCCAATCTTCCCTCCAGACTCAGCTACCGCGTGGGACAAAAGATAGATTCCAAGGTCATACTCGACCAGATGGGAGCCGACAGTCTGCTCGGAAGAGGAGATGCCCTCTTCACCCCTCCTGGCGCAAACGGTCTTGTCAGACTGCACGCTCCGTGGAATACCGAAGAGGAGATAGAGGCAATCGTGGATTTTCTGAAGGCTCAGAGAGAACCAGACTACGACGAGACCTTCCTCTCCGCCGATGCTGCTCAGGAGAGTTCGGGAGAGTCTGGCGACGGTATGGAGCTCGACCCTCTCTTCGCCCAAGCCAAAGAGGTGGTGTTGACCGACAGGAAAAGCTCGATCTCCTATCTGCAGAGAAAATTGCAGATAGGCTACAACCGCTCCGCAAATATCGTGGACCAACTCGAAAAGATGGGTGTTTTGAGCCCTCCGAACAACAAAGGCATAAGAGAGATACTGCTTTAGACAAGAAACAATAATCGAAAAGGATACGGATGAAAGCCATTCCCTATGGATTGAGTGACTTCAAGAGGGTATTGGAAGAAGAGTACTACTATATAGACA
>OFBW01000024.1_pt1 | contig 30857 bp, 23 predicted proteins | sample 1520701 | NCBI WGS metagenome assembly OFBW01 (sample SAMEA3696450, study PRJEB22514) | metagenome | biome: water; feature: marine; material: hydrothermal vent | place: Pacific Ocean | collected 2014-08-16 | depth 1514 m
TATATAATTTTTCAGCTTTTTTAATCTCTCCTGTTTGATAATATAAAATCCCTAAATTGTTTAGTAATGCTGTATAATCTCCCACCCATCTATCAGGATTTTTATTGTAAGCTTGTTTTCTTATTTCAAGAGCTTCAATGTATAATTTTTCAGCTTTTTTAATCTCTCCTATATTTTTATATAAAATTCCCAAATTGTTTAGTGACATTGTATAATCTTCCACCCATCTATCAGGATTTTTGTTATAGGCTATTTTTGTTATTTCAAGAGTTTCTATAAATAGTTTTTCAGCCTTTTTTGTCTCTCCTATATTTGAATATAAAATTGATAACAAAATTAAAACATTAACTTATCATGAACAATCAAATGGAGTTAAATCTCTTTATTTACAACTTGGACTTTATGCCATAGCATTAGATTTTGGTATGGTCTTAGCACTTGATGAGTTTGATATAGATTTGCATCCTGATTTAATTCCTATGTTAGTTGAATTATTTGAAAATAAAGAATTAAATAAAAATAATGCACAATTTATATTTACTACCCACCATACAAGCATAATGGATAAACTTGGAAAATACAAAATAGTTATAGTTAATAAAGAAGAAAATGAAAGTTATTTGTATAGATTAGACGAGATACCAGGAGATATATTAAGACCAGATAGACCTATTACCCCTGCATATAGAGCTAATAAAATTGGTGGAAAGCCAAGGATACAATATGGCAAAATATAAAAGCAATAGCAAAAAAGCAAATTTTTTAAGTTCAATTCCTATAACATCATTAGATGATGATTTAAATGATTTAACTATACGATGTAAATTTAACTTTTCATATTTTACAATTGATGAAGCTGGACAAGATTTTAAAGATTGGACACAAAAAGATTTAAGTAAATTGCTAGATAAATTAAAAGAATATTCTAAATTTTCACTTCATCATTGGGAGCATCAAAGAGTTGGAAAATATTCCGTATTTGTAAAGTATGAATCTTTTCCAATTAATACAGATTTTAAACAACCAAAACACATACCACATCAAGCAGTATGGAGTAGATTTCACATAGAAAATAAAGTAAGATTAATAGGTTTTGTAGTCCCAGATGAATATGATGATAAAATTCATCAAAAAACTTCAAAAAGATTTGATGCAAATACATTTTATATAGTTTTTTTAGATAAAGAACATAGATTTTATAGAACATAGTTATAACAAAACCTAGCACCGAATAGCCTTAACAGCTATCGGTGAAGTCCACCGTTAGACATACATAAGGAATATATTTACATGAAAAATAGATTATCATATAACATTGAAACAGCTTGGAAGAATATTCAAAAAGAAGTTGAAACATCTGATGTTATTTTAATATTATCTGAAAAAACACTTGTTTTTAAATGTTCACGCCGGAGCATTTGGACACCGCCGCCGGTCACATGTGGACAGTAGATAAGTTGAAGATATTCTCGCCGCCATTATAGCACGAGTGTCCACATGCCTATTTTTGTGCCATCACTTTGCGCATGGATTCCCCCTTCATTTCGATTCGATGTGCCGAGTAGATCAGTCTGTCCATCATGGCATCTGCAATGGTGGCATTGCCAAGATAACTGTGCCAATCTTTGACGGGGAGTTGTGCCGTGACGATTGTAGAACCAGATAGAGTTCTCTCCTCTATCACCTCGAATAGATCATTGAGTTCATCTGCTTTTAGCGGTGTCACCCCGAAGTCATCCAGAATGAGCAGATGGATACGAGAAAGCTTTTGCAATGCTTTGGTGTAGCTGCCTTCAAGTCTGGCGATTTTGATCTCTTCGAGTATTCTGGCGACCCGGTAGTACTTCGCACTATAGCCTTCAAAGATTGCCTGCCTTGCCAGAGCCTGGGCTAAAAAACTCTTTCCCACCCCTGTAGCACCGGTGATGAGCACATTCTGACCTTTGGCAATATACTCCCCCGATGCCAGTGCAAGAATCTGTGATCGCTCTATGCCTCTTGCGCTGCTGTATTCTATCCGATCGAGTGCTGCTTGTGCGTCTTTGAGTTTGGCCAAAGAGAGCAGTCGCTTGATCTTCTTGTTGGTGCGTTCATTCTGTTCGGCTTCGAGCAGTTGGTAGAGTCGCTCTTCAAAGGGGAGCTGCGCATAGTTGGCATCGTCGCTTTGGCGTTGCAAGGCGGCTTTGAAACCACCAAAGCCAAGGGCATCGAGCTGCTGTGTCAGTGTGGAGAGTGTCATGGATGTTTCCTTTTCTTGTTTTATCTCTGTTTGTCGGTTGCTTTTAGCGATAGTTCTTCGCATCTCTTAAGTTATCATGTTGCTTGAAGAGTGTGTTGTTGACCGTGGGTTCCTCTCTCATCTCAAGATAGGTTTTACGCTTGAGAATGGATTCGATGGAAGCGACACTCTCGATGTTTAGTTTGCGCGCCTGAGTGCAAGTCAACTCCAAAGCTTCATCGCCATAGGTTTTTGCAAAGGTCAGTATGGCCATACAGGATCGATAACCCCGGACAGGATGGGAACGCTTCTGCATGATCTCTTGCAGCGGATGCTCTTATGATTGTATGCATCCAGCAAAGAGGCAATGGCATCGTTGAGTTCATCGACATCGAAGAAGCTACGGTGGCGTAGCTTCATCAGAATCCATCGCTGGATACCCTTGACACCCAATTCGACTTTGGATTTGTCTTGTGGGTGGTATGGGCGTGCAGGAGCAATGGCGCACCCGTAGTGTCGCCCCATATCGGCATAGCTCTCGTTGAGCACGATCTTCTTGCGGGTATGGGTGATGACCGCTGCCTTGAGGTTGTCGGGAACCACCTGATTGGGAACCCCTCCGTAGAAGGCAAAGGCTTGCTTGTGGCACTCGATGAATGCCTCGGTACTTTGCTGCATCACCGCATAGGCAAATGTGTATCCCGATGCCCCCAGAACCGACACGAAGATCTGCACTTTTTTCACTTCACCGCTTACGGCATCGGCAATGGGCATGGTCAATCCACTGAAATCGACGAAGAGCTTGTCGCCTGCATAGTGTATCTGCCTCATCAAAGGATTGAGAGTCTTTTTATAGCGCTTGTAATACTCTTTGAACTGGGTATAGCCATACCCATCGGGATGTTGTTGCCTGTACTCCTCCCACAGCAACAGTCTACTCATCCCTTTTTTACCAAGTTCGGTATGGACATAGTTCCAGTCAGGATGGGGCTTGTCCGTTGGGGAGCGATGTCGCTTCATATTGGGAAACAAACAGGCAAGCAGTCGCTCTTCTTCCATGGCCAAAGCCTGATGGATCTCGAGGCCGCTCTTCTTGAAAGCGGATGTGAAATTTGAAACAGCGGATTTGGAAGCGATTGCAAGTGTTTCGATATTTCGGTTGGATAAATTGCCAAGATATTTGACTCTTGGCACCTCTTTGACAGTATGCATAGATAGTCTCCTCATAAAAGCCCTTTTTGGGCGCTATTTAGTGAGAATATCCATCAACTTAAAAAAAACTTACGCGCCGGTCAAAGCATCGAGGTGTCCACATGAACTCCGACGCGGTGTCCACATGCATCCCGGCTCACTGTCCACATCAACTCCGGCGTGGTGTCCACATAGGGGCGGCGCCTACAGTAGGGGGTGATGGTACTGATCATCTTGATACGAAACTTTTTGCCGAATGTTTTAAAACGGGCTTTTTGCCGATGGGAGGCTATCCGGTCAGATTGTTGGGCAGGGCTATGCAGCTGCTCTTATCGGCCACCAGTTCTCGGCTCCTTCTTTTTGAGCTCTAAAAGTATCTTTATGCCACTCATCAGGAGATTGATTGGTGGATATTGGGATGTAGATTTACAGTGAGCCCGTTGGCGTCCGATGCACTCTGCCGTCTCTCTTTACAAGCTTGACAAAAAGCGTAAAGCTCCTTACGAAGCCGCCGCATTCTTTTTGTCTCTGGCCGCTCTTCTTCTGGCTGCGGGGTCGAGATGCTTTTTGCGGATTCTTATATTTTCCGGAGTCACCTCCACGAGTTCGTCATCCTCTATCCACTCCATAGCCTGCTCGAGCGTCATCTCTCTGGGGGGTACCAGTTTGATAGCGTCGTCCGCACCGGCGGAGCGCATATTGGTGAGCTGTTTACCCTTGAGGGGATTTACTTCGAGGTCACCTGGTCTGGCACTTTCGCCTATCACCATGCCGTTGTAGACTTTGGCCTGGGGCTTTATGAAGAGTACACCTCTGGCCTGCAGATTGTAGAGGGAGAATGCCACGGCTTCACCATTGTCCATCGATATGAGCGCCCCCTGTGTCCTACTCTCCACTGCACCGGTATAGGGGCGATACTCGAGGAAAGAGTGGTTCATCACACCTTCCCCCTTGGTGTCGGTGAGAAATTCGCTTCTAAATCCTATCAGACCTCTGGCGGGAATTTCGAACTCTATTCTGACCGTACCGTCGGGCATGGGTGTCATGGATCTCATCTCCGCCTTTCTCTTACCGAGTTTCTCTATGACGGTACCCTGAAACTCTTCGGGTACATCCACCACGAGATGCTCGAAAGGCTCCATCCTCACACCGTTCTCCTCTTTTATGACCACCTCCGGACGGGCGAGGAGAAATTCGAAGCCCTCTCTACGCATATTCTCCGCAAGTATCCCTATCTGAAGTTCACCTCTTCCCGATACCTTGAAGCTGGCATCACCCAGAGGTTCCATCTTCATGGCGATATTGGTCTGCATCTCCTTTTCGAGCCTCTCTCTTATTTTGTTGGAGGTTACATGTTTACCCTCCGTACCGGCGAGAGGACCGTCGTTTACGCTGAATATGACGGAGAGTGTGGGCTCTTCGATATGCAGAGGGTCAAGAGGAATGGGATTGGAGGCATCGGCGACCGTATCTCCCACATCTATATCGTTGAATCCCGCGATGGCTACGATATCTCCTGCTTCGGCTTCATCTATCTCGATTCTCTCGAGCCCCTTGAAGCCGATGAGTTTGCTGATTCTACTTTTGCTCTTCTCTCCGTCGGCTTTGACGAGAGTATATTCACCGCCCTTCTTGACTTTGCCGTTGAATATACGGGTGATACCGATTCTTCCCACGAAGTTGTCATAGTCGAGTGTGAAGACCTGCGCCTGCGTATCCTCCTGTGCATCCCCTTTGGGATATGGGACATGCTCTATGATGGCTTTAAAAAGTGGAGTAAGATTTTCGTTTTCGTCCGAAAGGTCCCATTTGGCATAGCCGTCTCTGGCTGCTGCGTAGAGTACTGGAAACTCCAGTTGTTCATCGTCGGCATCTAGGGCCACGAGGAGGTCGAAGACCTCATCCACCACTCTTTCGGGCTCGGCGGCGGGCTTGTCAATCTTGTTGACTACCACTATGGGCTTGAGCCCCAATTCAATAGCCTTTTTGAGCACGAATTTGGTCTGGGGCATGACACCCTCCTGCGCATCCACCAGCAGAAGTACGCCATCGACCATCTTGAGTACACGCTCCACCTCTCCGCCGAAATCGGCGTGTCCTGGAGTGTCGATGATGTTTATCTTGTGATCGCCGTAGGTGATGGCGGTGTTTTTGGAGAGTATGGTGATACCGCGCTCTTTTTCGATATCGTTGTTGTCCATAGCCCTCTCTTCGAGCTCCTGATGCTCTTCCAAGGTTCCGCTCTGTTGAAGCAGACCATCCACGAGAGTCGTCTTTCCATGATCGACATGGGCTATAACTGCGATATTTTTGATTTTTTGCATATTTTCTCTATCCTGACTATTGTTGGTAATTGCGCGCATTATATCCAAAGATTCTTTCACGCACCGCCTTCAAGAGGGTTTCGACACCGTAGTTCACCCCAGCGCCATACAGATAATATTTCATGATTTTTAGCTGAAGAAGAGAGATTCGTTCACCGCTCGAGCTATTTTCCCCTTCGCAACTATCGGCAGGTGAAGTTCGGCAAGAGTATTCGATAGTGTACACTATCATACAAACTGAACTATCGACATGGAAAGCAAAAGTCCATCTACTTGGGGCTGCGACTTTAGTCGCGGATTTAGCGTCAGAGTCCATAGAACTCGCCATCGAAATGAAAAGCAAAAGTCCATCTACCATCTGTACAGGGCTGAAACCTCCGACTCCTTTGAGTTTCGGACTTCATCTCGCAATGGCTAAATTTAGACCCTGCTCTATGCAAGGTTCTATCGGCGACTGAAGTCGCCGCCCCTATAAAGGTTTAAACTCATATCGACATTTTGGGGCCGCGACTTTAGTCGCGGAATAGACATCGGAGTCCATATAGGCTCACCATCGTCAAGCTATGTTTTGGTGTTTCATACTCTTGTATACATTCCCACCGAGGACGGTGGGGACGAGAAAAAAAGAGCTCCTTGTAGGGGTTTCTCTCTTTGCATCATTGGGATTCAATGGATGGGGTATATCTTTCTTAGCGAAAACCATTCGGCGCGGGGAAGGGGTTTTTTGTAGAAGTAGTCCACTATCCATCTATCCTTCTCGGCGCCGAGCAATACGCACTCGCATCTATCCTTCTCGCGCGCGCATATCTCTCCCGGATTGATATAGAGTGTGCCTCCCTTCATTCCGGAGTCGAAGATGTGGGTATGGCCGTATATCACTACATCCGTATCGGGTGTAAGATAGTAGGGGATGTGCATCAGTTTGACTGTGACATCTCTCAGTTTCAGATAGTAGGGTTCACTCTTTATCCTGTATTGCGAGGCAAACTCCCTGAGATGGCCGTCGTTGTTGCCTAAAACCGCGGCATAGGGAAGATTGCTTCCGGCAAGACTCTCTATATTCTCTTTGCTTATGAAATCCCCGGCGTGCAGGAGATACTGCGCACCCTCCTCCTTGAGTTTGGAGATAGCCTCTCTCTGCAGGTCACCCCTGCCGTGCGGGTCGGAAAGGATACCTACCTTCACCTCTCCGGACTCTCCTGTGTATTTTCATCGACCGCCATTCTGTGTTTGCATTTGAAACACTCGTAGATATCCTTTTTCCTGAAGAGTTTTCTGCCCATCATGTAGCCGCACTCGGGACACTTTTTGTCCACCGGTTCGAAGTTGGCTATGAATTTGCACTTGGGATAGTTCGAACAACCGAAAAAGCTTCCTCTGCGCCCCTCTCTCTCGAGCAGTTTTCCGCCGCACTCGGGGCATGGTACATCGAGCTCTCTGGGCGGTTTGAGAGGTTTGGCGTTTTTACATTTCGGATAGGCGCTGCAGGCGAGGAATTTGCCTCTTCTGGAGTTTTTTACGACCATCGCGGAACCGCACTTTTCGCACACTTCGTTGCTCTCTTCGGGTTTCTCCTTTTCGCTGCCGTCTATATTTTTGCTGTATTTGCATTTTGGAAAGTTGCTACAGGCTATGAATTCTCCGTAGCGCCCCTTTCGTATGAGCAGTTCGGCACCGCACTGCGGGCACTTCTCTCCCGTAGGTTTGGAGACTTTCAGAGACTTTATACTCTTTTTTCCCTTCTCTATCTTCTGCATGAAAGGTTCGTAGAATCTCGCGAGAACCTTCTGCCACTCCTCCTTGCCCTCGGCTATAGCGTCGAGCGTCTCTTCCATCCTAGATGTGAAGTTGCTGTCAACTATCTCTGGAAAGTGCTCTTCGAGCATCTCTATCACGGTAAAAGCTATCTCTGTGGGGTGGATTTTCTTCTTCTCTATCTCGATATATTTTCTGTTTTGCAGGATGGATATCGTCGGTGCGTAGGTACTGGGGCGTCCTATTCCGAGAGATTCGAGTCTCTTGATAAGGCTGGCCTCCGTATATCTGGCGGGCGGTTCGGTGAAGTGCTGTTTCATCTCTATCTTGTCGAGAGAGGCCTCCTCCCCCTCCTTCATCACGGGTAGAAGCCTGTCTTTCTCGTTGTATCCCAGTACCTTGTAGTATCCGTCGAAGACGAGTCTTCTGCCGGAGGCTTTGAAAACACTCTTTTCGCCTTTGAAGAGGATACTTTGAGTCTCGAACTCCGCATCCTTCATCTGCGAAGCGAGAAAACGCCTGTATATCAATCTGTAGAGTTTCAACTCATCGGCGCCGAGATAGGCCCTGGCCTTTTCCGGTGTGAAATCGACTCTGGTGGGGCGTATGGCCTCATGAGCCTCCTGGGCACCCTTGGCTTTCGAGCTGTAGCGTTTGGCGGAGGATGGGAGATATTCCTCCCCTATATTGGAGAGTATGAAGGCTCTGGCCTCTTCAACCGCCTCTTTCGCCAGATTGAGGCTGTCCGTCCTCATATAGGTGATTACACCGCTGACGCCGAGGTCGGTATTGACCCCTTCATAGAGTTTCTGGGCTATCATCATCGTCTTTTTCGGAGAAAATCCCAGCTGCGTCGATGCGGTCTGTTGCAGAGTCGATGTCATGAAGGGGGGAGGAGTTTTGCTCTTCCTCCTGCTCTTTTCGATCCTGTCCACGACAAAGGACTCTGTGAGTGCCGACTCTTTTATCCTGGATGCCATCGCTTCGTTTTTGAGAGTCATCTTCTCTATCTTTTGCCCTTCGAAGCTGTAGATTTCAGACTCCACGCTGGTATTGAAGAGGGCTTCGATACTCCAGTACTCCTCCGGTTTGAAGGCCTTTATCTCCCTTTCGCGGTCGATAACGATCTTCAGAGCCGCACTCTGTACCCTTCCGGCGCTGAGCCCCTTTTGTATCTTGTTGGCCAGCAGGGGTGAGAGTTTGTAGCCCACTATTCTATCGAGCAGTCTTCTCGTCTGTTGGGCATCCACACTCTGCATATCTATCTTGCGCGGATTCTCCAGAGCGTGTTGTATAGCGTTTTTCGTTATCTCGTGAAAGACTATCCTCGGCAGAGTTTCGGGATCTTTGCCTATGGCTTTGGCTATATGGTAGCCTATCGCCTCCCCCTCTCTGTCTTCGTCGGTCGCTATATATACCGTTTCGGCCTCTTTGGCGAGCTTTTTCAGCTCCTTCACCGTAGGGTTGGCCTCTCTGGGGATGGTATATTTCGGTTTGAATACGCCATCTTCGACCGTTATTCCGAAACTGCTTTTGGGAAGGTCTCTGATATGCCCCTTGGAGGCGACCACCTTGTACTCTTTGCCCAAAAAGTTGCCTATGGTTCTCGCTTTTGCCGGTGATTCGACAATAATAAGATTTTTCATCTATATCACGCCACCTTTTCGATTCTGAAAAAATTGCACCATTGTATCACAAACGCTGAGCCTCTACTCTACCGTCACACTTTTGGCCAGGTTTCTGGGCATATCGACATCGTTGCCGAGCCTTACGGATATCTCGAGGGCCAGGAGTTGGGTCACCACCATCATTTCGAAAAATTCCAGCATCGGATGTTCGCTGTATCGTGTCTCTATGAAGTCGTCGGCTATATCGAATCTCTCCGGAGAGATGGCCAGAATCGTGGCGTCTCTGGCACTCAACTCCTCCACATTCGACCTCATCTTTTCGTAGAGCACGCTCGATGGCATGAGCGCTATGGTGAAGAGTTCGCTGTCTGCGAGGGCTATGGGGCCGTGCTTCATCTCTCCGGCAGGGTAGCCTTCGGCATGCAGATAGCTTATCTCCTTGAGCTTCAGTGCCCCTTCGAGAGCGAGGGGATAGAATAAATCCCTACCTATGTAGAAAAAACCGTGCCCGTGCAGATATCTTTTGCTGAGTCTATGTATGCGCTGATGGAGGCTCTCTGCGACCATCAGTACCTTGGGTGCCTTTCTCATCGCCTCCAACTCCTCTTCGAGCCTGCAAGCCTCTATCGCTCCTCTCCTTTTGGCCAGATAGAGTACCAGCATCCAGAGTACCATCATCTGGGTGGCGAAAGCCTTGGTGCTGGCCACCCCCTTCTCTATACCGGCCCTCGTCAGGAGTGTGGCGTCGCTGAGTCTGACTATGGAGGAGTTGTCCACATTGCAGATGCTCAGAGTCTTCAGGCCGGACTTTTTGGCCATCTTGAGGGCCTCCAGCGTATCAGCGGTCTCACCACTTTGGGATATGGTTATGAAGAGTGTTCTCTTCGAAAGCAGAGGCTCTTTGTATCTGAATTCGGAGGCAATCTCGACTCTACACTCTATCTTGGCGACTCTCTCGAAGAGATAGGATGCTGCCAGTGCCGAGTGGTAGCTGGTCCCGCAGGCACATATTTCTATATTTTCGATGCCGTCAAAAAAGCTCTCTTCCAACTCTTCGAAGAAGATACCCTCGTCGAGCACCCTGCCCAGCATGGTATCGGCAATGACCCTGCTTTGCTCGTAAATCTCCTTTTCCATAAAGAAACGATATCCCTCTTTTCGGGCCATGGCCTTGTCGGAGGGGAGATTTTTGAAGTGTGCTTCGACCCTCTCTTTCTCCCGGAAAATCGCCAGCCTCCCCCTTTCGGCCCAGCCATATTCACCATCTTCGAGATAGTATGCCTCCTTGGCCCTGCCGATGACAGCCGTATCGGAAGAGGCGAAATAGATATCCTCTCCATCCGTGGCTATGAGCAGAGGAGAGCCGTTTTTGGCGAAAAATATCTTTTCGGGCTCGGCGCGGCTGATAAGAAGTATGGCGAAGGCACCCTCCAGCTCCCCAATAGTCTCAACGAAGGCTTCGTGGGGGTCCATCCCCCTCTTTATGGCATACTCGAAGAGATGTACTATCGTCTCGGTATCGGTCTGACTCAGAAAATTCACACCCTCTTTTTCGAGTCTCTCCCTTATCTGTTGGTAGTTCTCTATTATTCCGTTGTGAACGACATAGCTGAAGGCTCCGGAGTGGGGATGGGCGTTTAGCTCCGTAGGTTTGCCGTGTGTAGCCCAGCGGGTATGCCCTATCGCCACACCGTAACCCTCGCTTTCGAAATTCTCCGCTTTGCGTTTGAGATTCTCCAGTTTGCCCACCGCCTTGAAGTGTCGCAGTTCCTCCCCCGCCATTACGGCAATACCTGCCGAATCGTAGCCTCTGTACTCCAGCTCTCCGAGCCCTTCGATCAATATCTCTTTTTTCTCTTTTTCACCCAGATATCCAACTATTCCGCACATGTACACTCCGTCAATTTTTTTGTAATTTTTTCGATATTATGGCAGAACTTGCCGTTTTTCTCTATAAGGAAGAGGTCGTTGACCCTCCCCTTTATCGTATGGACCTTCGCGGAGGCTATATCTATGCCGTAGTCGTCGAAGAGTCTTATCAGATAGGCCAGCAGACCAGACTGGTCTGCTGTGCGCAGTTTCATCATCGCATACTCCCGGGAGTGCTCACAATCCACCTCTATTTCGTCGGGATGGATTGTCGGTATCTTCGGCGGAGGACTCTTTCTATCGCCGAAGGAGTCGGCTATTATCCTTTCGAGCAGAGGTATATCGTCGGTATCGAGTCTCTCGTTGAAATCTATCTTGAAATATTTCATATTGTCGAAGAGTTTCGTTATCCCCATCGCCACCACCTGCATACGGGAGAGTTTCGAAAGCATGTAGGATAGATTGAAGTCATGCCTTCGTATGATTTCGATGCTTAGGTACTTCTCGTTTCCTATGATGAAGCTGTAATCCCCCGTGGAGTGGGCTGCCTTGCAGACAGCGACTATCCTTTTGTTGCTGTGTCTGATGAAGAAGGCGTTGGAGGGTATGGAGAGTATCTTCTTCCTGAGAGTCTGCGGCAACTCCCTGAAGAAGGGGCTTCTTTGCAGAGACTCTATGCGTTTCATCCTCTTGGCCGTTTCATCTATCAGCCTCTCCTGCCCCATAAGCTCGAGTGAGTTTTTGTAGAGTGTACGAAGCAGTTTGGAGCTGAAGTCGTTGTAGACATCCGTACCCACCCCTCTCATATCGGCATAGGTGAGCAGATATATGAGTCCCAACATCTTCTCGTTGGAAAATCGGGAGAGGAAACGCAGTATCGTCTTTTCGCTGTATATATCTTCGTTCTGTGCGGTGGTGCTCATGAGTGTATGGTGGAGAATCAGAGTCTCTCCCATCTTCACGAGCTCCTCCTCCATTCCTATCTTTCTCGCGAATATCACGAACAAAGAGGCCCCTACCAGACGGTGGTCTCTCTTCCTCCCCTTGCCTGCATCGTGAAGCAGGAGAGCACACTTGAGCATCGCTACGCTACGCTCGTCGAGACTTTCGTAGATATCGAGAAGGAACTCATCTTCCATATTTTCGAGCATGCGCAGAGACTCCAGAGAGTGTTTGTCCACACTGTATCTGTGATAACCGTCGAACTGGGGCAGACTCACCACCTTTTTCATAGGAGGCAGGATATAAGCCAGAAGTCTGGCTTCGGCCATGCTTTCGAAGACGCTGTGGGCGTAGCGTGCCTCGAATATCTTCGCCACCATCGCATATATATCCCTGTCGGGACGCTCGGGTTTTTGCGCATCTATCAGAGCGTGCAGCAGACGGGGATGGGCCTTGAAGGGGCTATGGGCCCTTCTTCTCATGGCATCGAGGAGCTCCATGAAGCTTCTGCCCTCCGTCTCGGGGAGGAAACAGTCCCTATAGAGCTCTTTGGCTATATCCCCCGCCATCGCCTCTATCCATATTCTGCTGTAGAGATTGATTGTCTTGAGCTGGTCGATTACCTTTCTGGCGAAACGCATATGCGCTTTGGGGCTGGAGTCGTACTTGAGCAGTTTCGCCACCTCCGGCAGAAGTTCCAGTCTCAGACGGTCCGACTTCTTCCCCTCCACGATATGAAGGGCGCTCCTGACTCTGAATAGAAACTCCAGTGCCATTGCGAACTCTCGGTAGTCTTTCTCGTTTACCACATTAGAATCTATATCCTTGATACGGGGAGCGTTGTAGAGTATCTTGCCTATCCAGAATACGGTATTGGCATCTCTGAATCCTCCCGTCCCCTCTTTTATGTTCGGTTCCATGGTGAGAGGATAGCTCTCCTGCATGGAGCGCCTCTCTTCGAGTTTGGCTCTTATGAACTCCTCCCGTTCCCTTTTCCTGATGGCGCTCAGAGAGTTTTCTATCTCGGTCCAGAGAAATCTCGACCCCTCGATGAACCTCGATTCGAGCATGGCGCTCTTTATCGTTATGTCGCTTTGCGCCGCATCCTCGAGTTCACAGACCTCGTGCACTCTATGTCCGAGTTTCAGGCCGCTATCCCAGAGCAGATAGAGTATCTTCTCTATCAGTGCCTTGGAGCAGAAGCCGGGAAGCTCCCTGTAGACAAACATTATATCTATATCGGAGTGTACGCACAGCTGCTCTCTACCGTAACTGCCAAGAGCCACGAGAGTGATTGGAATATTGTTTTTGAGTGGAAGATAGTTGCCGAAGCTCCCTCTCGTAGCCACCGAATATATGAGCTGTATCACCGCATCGATTCTGCGGGTATGTCTGAGCAGAAAATCCTTGCCGCCGCTGTTTTCGAAGATGGATGGGAGGGAGGAGAAGTACTCCCCAAGCTCACTTTTTACGACTCTGGCTATTTCGAAATCGGGCGCGTTTTCATATATGAGGCTTTCAACCCTCTGCTGTAGTTTCGTCATCTCCTCTCCTTCGGCGAAAAGGCCCGCTTTTTACAGCTGGGCAATCGTGGCACCCATATTTCCGGGTACTCTGTAGAAGTTCTTCACTCTCGGATGTCTCTTGAGCTGTTCGCTCACCGCCCTGGCCAGTGCTCCCGTACCGGTGCCGTGTATTATCTCCACCTCCGAGAGTCCGTGCAGCAGGGAGTTGGATATGAAGTCGTCGAGAGCCTCCATGGCTTCGTCGACCCTCATACCGAGCAGTTTTATATGCAGGGGGGCTCTGTCGCTCTTCTCCACTCTTATGGAGTCGATCCTGCTTTGGCTTTTGAGCTTTGCGACGGCGTCGGGGAGAGCTTTCAATTCCGAAAGCGGCACCCTCATCTTCATACCGTCGAGGGAGATGAAAGCCTCCTTCTCCTTCAGAGAGAGAATTTCGGCGGTGTGGGAGCGGTATTTCACTCTCTCTCCCTTTTTGAATTCGACGGGGCGGCTCTTCTCTTTCGATTTTTTGTTTCGGATACTGCTTTTGTGTCTGTGCGCTTCGTTCAGAAGCCGTCTCGCTTCGGCGTTTTCCACCTTTTTCAGAGCCGCCAGCGCTCTTTTGGTGGCCGCATTGTAACGGTTTTCGAGTGTTTCGAGGATTTTGCGCTGCTCCTCTCTCATCTTCTCTTCGGTCTCTTCGAGGGCTCTGTATCTGCGCTGAAGCTCTTTGCTCTCCTCTTCGAGAGAGGCTATCTTCATCCTCATCTCTCTCTCGAGACGGGTCGAGCTCTCTATGAGTTCGTTGAGTCTCTCTCTATCCTCTCCATACAGAGCTCTGGCCTTTTGCACCACCGGTACCGGAATACCGTATCTTTCGGCAGTTTCGAAGGCGTAGCTCTTGCCGATACTCCCCTGCAGGTAGGTATATGTCGGCAATCTTCTCTCCTCATCGAAGAGGGCCGCCACCAGCTCCACATCCTCGTCTCCCGCCATCAGCGAAGCCAGTCTCTTGTGGTGGGTTGTGACCACGAAGGTGATACCTCTCTTTTTGAGCTCGTCTATCAGCACCCTGAAGAGAGAGGCGGCTTCGTCGGCATCGGTCCCCAGCTCTATTTCGTCCACCCCCACCAGGGCATCTTTTATCCTGAAGAGTCTCGAAAACTCCAGCATACGGCCTGCGAAGGTGGAGATATCGTTTTTGACCGACTGCGGGTCGTCGATGATAGCCTCTATCTTGGCGAATCTGCCTATGGAGGTTTTGGAGGGGTTGCACCTGAAAGGAAGCAGGTGTCTGCTCATATATACCGCGGATAGTATCGATTTGAGGAGCATGGTCTTTCCCCCCGCATTCACTCCCGTTATCAGCATCACTCTCTTCTTCAGAGAGATGGAGACGGGTACCCCCCTCTCCAGGGCGGGATGGACGAACTCTTCGAGTATCACATCTTTCCCTCTGCAGGGAAGTATGAATTCGTAGTCGAAGGCTCTTGCGAAACGGACTCTCGCCTGGTAGTGGTCGAATCGTTCGAAGGAGTTGTCGAGAAAACGGAGGAAGCGTACCCAGCGGTGCATGGTGCGGGAGAATTCCATACAGTATCTCAGGATGATATCTTCTCTCCTGTGTAAAAGTTCCGCCTCCGTCTCTTTCATCCGTCGCAGTCTCTCCGGCAGCACATAGAAGAAACCGGCGCTGCTCCTGCCCACCACACTACCCTTGATGACCGACGAGAAGCCCCCTCTCAGCAGCAGAGTCTCTTCTCCGTTGTGCAGATGCACCTGCGTATCGACCAGATAGTCCTGCACTCTGCGCTCGGAGCTTATCGAGCGAAGCGTCTCTCTCATCCCGTCACGGTTTCTCTCCAGCGCCGTCTCTATCTCTGCGAGTTCGGGCTCTTTCGCACTGTCGAGTCTCCCCTCAGGCGTGAAAAAAGAGGCTATCTCGGCTATCTCCGGCGCTATCTCTATCTCCCTTATCCAACTTCCCGCAGGTTCGGGCAGTTCACAGGCGCGCAGTCTGTTGAAATAGAATACCATCTGCACGAAGTTGAAGATTTCATGCAGTCTCAAAACACCCTGTTTGGAGAGTTTCGCGAGAGCCTCTTCATTCTCCCGCAGCTGCGGAGGTTCTGGAAATTCCGTTTTGGAGAGTGCGTTTATGAAGCGGATATGTACAGAACCATCCCCCTGCATCGCCACATGGCCGGGACGCGCCATGAAGGAGCGGAAGCGTTCGAGATACTCCTGCAGATCGAGTTTGGCCGTAATCCTGTCCTTTTGTATAGCTGCTTTCACTCATCCTCCTGCACTTTTAAAACCACTATTGTCAAGGTGTTCGAAATATTTTGAAAGTGTAGCATATCGTCATTTCTCTTTCTGGGGTCAAAAATCATCTCCTCTCCCAGATTCGACTTCAAGATGCGTACTCTCATATCGAATCAAGATATATATGGCAAGTTTCGATGCAAAATAAGGCTAAAAAGAGAGATATTGAGCTAAAATTCTTTTATTATTTAATATTAGAAAAGAAGAGTACCATGCTTGAAGAGTTTTATCTGAAGAAAATGGTAGAAGAGATAGATAGAATCTTTCCTCTCGAGCCCTATGTAAAAAGAGCCTTTATGCAAGTCGATAGGGAGAAATTCGTACCGAAGGGCTTTCAGCATCTCTCCTATAGCCTCGATGCTCTACCGATGATGGAGAAGCAGTGGATATCCTCTCCTCTGACCGTTGCCAAAATGACACAGCATCTCGAGCTCGAAGGTGTCGATAGCGTATTGGAGATAGGGTGTGGAAGCGGCTACCAAGCCGCCATTCTCTCCAAAATAGTGCGCAGGGTCTTTACGATAGAGAGGATAGAGCCGCTGCTCAGAGAGGCGCGGGAGCGTTTCAGAGATATGGAGATGGACAATATCTTTACAAGATACGACGATGGGCAGAGGGGCTGGAAGGAGTATGCACCCTATGAAAGGATACTCTTTTCGGCCACCGTTGACAGAATCCCCGATATCCTCTTCGAACAGTTGGCGGAGGGGGGAATACTGCTCGCCCCCATAAACGAAGAGGGATTACAAATCATTACAAGATTCTACAAGCGTAATGCGAAAGTGACATACGAAGCGATAGAGTCTTGCTATTTCGTTCCCGTTTTAAACGGTACTCAGCACTAAACTCTCGATGTAGCCAATGCAAATTCGATAAAAATTGAATTTGCATTGAAATATCATTATACTTTTTAACTAAAAAAAGGTATATTATCATTTATCAAATAAAAAAGAGAACAAGAAGGATGAGGTAGATGAAAGACAAAGGTTTGCTGGTTCTTGCTATTGTCGGAGTCGCTTTTGCATATTTCGTTTTCAACTTCGTTGGAGATGTAGAAAACGAAGATATTCACAAAATCGAATCGCTCAATCCCTCCAATGCGGAGGAGAGAAAAAAGAAAGAGATACTCGAATATTACAGACAGGATGTTACCGGTACACCAATTCTGGATCTTTCGGGTGTTTCGATAGAGAATGCCAAAAGGATATGGAAGGAGTCCCCTACCAAAAAGCGTATAATGCAACTCTTCCCCAACTTTCATCTGATGAGAGATATGATCAAGCTAAAGCTGGCGCCCTCCGAATTTAGAGATCTTCTTCTCGAGAAGCTTTCCCAAATAGAGTCGGACTATCTTTCGGGCACCATAAGCTCCTACAAAGCGAAGGAAGAGATAGGTAACCTGAAATAGTTCGGGCCGATTCAATCGGCCAGGGCTATCAGGACACCCTCCAAGATCTTGTCTATATCTCCGTCGAGAATGGCCTCCACATTGCTGAAGGCCTGACCGCTTCTGCTATCCTTCACCTGCTGGTAGGGTTGAAGTACATAGGAGCGAATCTGGTGCCCCCAGCCTATCTCCGATTTCTCCATACCGTCAATCTCCGCCTGTTTTTTCGCCATTTCGTATTCGTACAGTCTGGATTTGAGCATCTTCATGGCGGCCGCTTTGTTTTTGTGCTGTGAGCGGTCGTTCTGGCACTGTACCACTATGTTCGTGGGGATATGGGTTATACGGATTGCCGATTCGGTCTTGTTTACATGCTGTCCTCCCGCCCCCGAGGCTCTGTAGGTATCTATGCGTATATCTTTGTCCTCAATCTCTATCTCTATATCGTCGTCTATCTCGGGAGAGACCATCACCGAAGTGAAAGATGTGTGCCTCTTGGCGTTGGAGTCGAAAGGGCTGATTCTTACGAGGCGATGTATGCCGTTTTCGACCTTCAGGTATCCGTAGGCATTCTCCCCCTTTATGATGAAACTGACATCCTTGATACCGGCTTCGTCTCCCGGCTGATAGTCGAGCAGTTCCACCTTGAAGCCGTGTCTCTCCGCCCATCTGAGATACATTCTATAGAGCATACTCGCCCAATCCTGGCTTTCCGTACCGCCCGCACCCGGATGTATCGTGACTATGGCGTTGGCCATGTCGTGCTCGCCGCTGAGCATTATCGCGATTTCGAGTTGCTGTATATGCTCTTTGAGGCTATCGGCATCTTCGTAGAGCATTTCGAGTGTCTCGTCGTCTCCCTCCTCTTTGGCGAGGCTGAAGTATTCGACGGCATCGGAGAGCGAATCCGCCGCATCTTTGTATTTGGCGTAGGTTCTCTCCAGCCTGGTCTTCTCCTGAGCTATCTTGGCCGCTCTCTCGTTGTCGCTCCAGAATTCCGGATTTTGCTGCATACTCTCTATCTCTGCGAGTCTCTTCTCTATCTCTGCGGGTTTGACGATATTGGTGATATTTTCCATTTTCGTCTGTAGATTCTTCAAAAGTTCACCATACTCATATGCATCCATCCAAGATATCCTTCTTCACTGCTAATATTGGATATGATTTTATCGAAAATAGGAGTCGGAAAGGTTAAGCGATGAGAATAGTCAGAGATACGAACGAGATGAAGCGGATAGCCAAAAGCGGGATGGGGGAGTGCGGTTTCGTCGCGACAATGGGTGCTCTGCACGAAGGGCACATCTCGTTGATACAGAGGGCTGCGGAAGAGAACGACAATGTCGTGGTCTCCGTTTTTGTCAATCCCACTCAGTTTCTGGAGGGAGAGGATCTCGACAGATATCCCCGCAGGGAGAAGGAAGATATAGAGATCTGTGCATGTGCGGGTGTCGATATACTCTATATGCCGCAGATGCGAAATATCTATTTCGAAGACGAGATGAAGATATTGGCGCCCAAGAGAGGGGGATATATACTGGAGGGTGCAGGGCGACCGGGGCATTTCGATGGAGTTTTGCAAATCGTGATGAAACTGCTCAATATCGTCTCTCCGGATAGAGCCTATTTCGGGAAAAAAGATGCCCAGCAGCTGATTTTGATAGAGAAGATGGTGAGAGATTACTTTATGGATATCGAGATTGTCGGATGCGAGACTGTGCGAGACTGCGACGGCCTGGCACTCAGCAGCAGAAATGTATATCTCGACGAAGAGCAGAGGAGGAGAGCCCTCTCTATCTCCAGAGCGCTGAGAAGTGCCTCCGAGCTTGTGGATAAAGGAGAGAGAGATGCCAAAAGACTCATATCCGCCATGAGAGAGATTTTGCAAAAGGGAGTCGATGAGGTGGAGTATGTAGCCGTTACGGACAGAGGACTGAATATGCTCGAAGAGATAAAAGAGGGGGAGAGCCTGATACTCGTCGCCGCAAAAGTGGGCGAAACGAGACTTATAGACAATATCTGGCTCTAAATCCCGACTCTCTATACTACATATCTGGGTATGTGCTCTTTGAGGGAAGTAAGTATCTCGTAGGTGATGGTAGAGAAGTGTTTGGCGGCATAGGCGGCATCGTTCATGATGCAGACACTCTCTCTGTCGCAGGGGAGAGATATGAAGTCCATCGAGACTCTTCCGAGTATCTTCAGCCCCTCGGCTGTGGTGTAGGGATTGCTCGAATCCCCTCTGCGCCAGCCGTCACCGTAACCGATATCGTAGGTGGATATCTTCGTATCCTCTGCAAGGGTGAAGTCGCCTCCGTATCCGATACGCTCACCTCTTTTTAAGACTTTGGAGGAGAATCTTCGGGCATAGAGAGAGAGTACGGGCTTGAGTCCGTATCTGTCGAAACAGTCTGGAAGCTCTTCGTAGCCGTATGCCGCTATCCCCACACGGGCTATATCTTCGTCGAAGCTTTTGCATCTAAGCAGTGCCGCACTGTTGTGGGAGTGGAATCTCACGGAATGAAACCCCTCGGATAGAATATACTCTCTAAGACTGGCGAAGCGCTTTTTCTGCCAGTAGTATTCGCTCGTACAGATATCGGCACTTCTGTAGTGGGTCATGACCCCCTTGAGATGGAGTCCTCTCTTTCGGATTATCGCCAGTGCCCTATCGAGCTCCTCCTCGGCTATTCCGTTTCTATGCATTCCGGTATCGATTTTGAGCTCTATGGCCGCTTTGGTATCGGCCTCTTCGAGTGCGGAGAGCTCGGAGACGGCGAAAGAGAGCCTCTCGTGCGCCACAGGTCTCTCTCCGAGTACGAGAGTGTTGTCGAAAAGCCTCTCTACCTCGAAAGCCTCTTTCAGGTTTTTCACGACAGCTTCCCGCACACCCCAGCGGGCGGCCAGTTCGGCCATGATTGCGAGTCCGTGACCGTATGCATTGTCTTTGAGCACCAGAGCTATCTTCTCTTTTGAGCCCGCTTTCAGAGCCAATTGGTTAAGATTGTGAAAAAAAGCATCTTTATCTATCTCTATGTAAGCCATGGAGGGATGATAGCGTATATGCGATAAAAGGGAGGCTACGGTGCTCTGGATGACTATAGGCAAGGTCATAGGGATGGCGATAACGCTCTTGTTGATCTATCTGATGACAAAAGAGATATACAAAGCCATAAAGGAGAGCAACGAGGGGCGTTGCAGCGACAGATGCGATCTCGATTGAGGACTGAAGTATGCGTAGATTGAGAGCCGAATGGGAGAGACAGAAAGCGGTGATGCTCGCCTTCCCCCACGAGGGGACCGACTGGGCGAAGAGGGGGGAGCTGCACAAAGCCTATACTCCCTTCGTAAGGATGGCGCAGGCCATTGCCTATTCGCAAGCCGTATATATATTGTGCAGGCGAAAGGAGGAGATAGAGGAGCTCTTCTGCAGCAGACGCAATATCACCTTCATAGAGCTCGAGTACAACGATACATGGATAAGGGATTATGGTGTTTTGAGTCTGGAGGAGGATGGCGAAGCTCTGCTGATGGATTTTCGTTTCGACGGCTGGGGAGGCAAATACGAAGCCGAGGCCGACAACAGGGTCAATTCGATTCTGCACGGCAGAGGTTACTTCGCGACCGCGACTATGCAGAGTGTCGATTTCGTACTCGAAGGCGGCTCGATAGAGAGTGACGGCAGAGGTACGATATTGACTACATCCTCCTGTCTGTGCAATCCCAACAGAAACGGTGGCCTATCGAAGGAGGAGGTGGAAGAGAGACTTTCGCGATATATAGGGGCGAAGCGTATCCTCTGGCTCGACCACGCTTATCTCGAAGGCGACGATACCGACGGGCACATAGATATGCTGGCCCGCTTCGTGGATGAAGAGACTATCGCCTATGTCAGCTGTGAAGATAGAGACGACCCCCACTACGAAGAGCTCTCTTCGATGGAGGCTCAGTTGCGCTCCATGAGGCGGGAGGATGGCGAGGCCTATCGTCTCATCCCTCTGCCGATGTGCGAAGCCGTATATGATGAAGAGGGGAGAAGACTCCCCGCCAGCTACGCCAATTTTCTCATCTGCAACGAAGCGCTCCTCTATCCTTCCTACGGGGTTCCCAGCGACAAAGAGGCGGACGCTCTGTTTCGGCGTATCTTTCCTGCGAGGGAGATAATACCGATACCGTGTCGAAAGTTGATAGAGGAGGGTGGAAGTCTGCACTGCTCCAGCATGCAGTTGTGGTATTAGGCCGAGAAACTCTCCACTATCTCTTCGGCCACCCTCTCACATTCACTCTGCAACTGTTTCAGCTTGCCGCTGTTGTCTATCACCCAGTCGGCAAGCTCCCTTTTTCTCTCTATATCCATCTGGGCGGCTATTCGTCTCCTTGCCTCCTCTTCACTCAATCCGTCTCTCTTTATGAGCCTCTGTAGCTGTATATCGGCGGGTGTATAGACGGTAACGACTCTCTCTATCGGATAGTGGGCGGTCTCGAAGAAGAGGGGGATATCTATGATATAGGGTTTGCCCAGCCTCTCCTCTTTGAGGCTTCGTGACTCTACCTCGGCCCTTATGGCGGGGTGCAGAAGAGCCTCCAGCTTCTCTCTGGCCTCTCTGTCCGAAAATATCAGTGCGCCCAGAGCCTTTCTGTCCACCGCACCGTTTTCGTCGAGATAGCTATCCGGGAAGAGTTGTGCGATTTGCGGACTCTTCTCCTGCAGGACTTCATGGGCTATCGTATCGGCATCTATCACTCTGAAGCCAAGCAGCGAGAGTATGGCGCTCGCACTGCTTTTGCCGGTGGCTATCCCCCCCGTAAGGGCTACGGCATGTCCGAAAACCATCAGCGTTTTATCACTCCGAGATAGTTGCGGTTTATGAATGTAGGAGTCTGGAAGGCGGCTATGGCTATATCGCTGTTGTAGTATCTGAAGCCATCCGTAAGGTCGGCTCTTTGCAGATTGATATCGGCTGTCGGATGGTAGAATCTGCTCGCGAGGACGAGATATTCGCTACCCAGACCACAGTCGGAATCGTAGCTTTCGTATCTGTATGGCATCACTATGCGGTATATCCGCCCCAGAAGCTCCAGACTCCTCTTCGCCTCACTCTCATCGCTCACGATATTGGGGAGTGTGGCACTCACGACCGCTTTTTCATCGAGAACTTTCGTAAGCTCTATCCAGAAATCCCTGTCGCCGTGGAAACTGTCGTCGGCCACTACCGCCATATCGAAACTCTTCACTCCCATATTCGCGAAGGAGTCCATAACGCCGTCGGCATCTATATATACAAGCTCTTCGAAATCGGAGTATTTGGCGAATTCGTTTCTGATATTGTCGCATCCTCCTATCACCAGTGCCCTCGAGGGAGAAGCATGTGTACATGCAGGAATATGAACCAGCATTTCGTCCTTTATGAAATGAAAATCTGTCATTATCTTTCCTTATACTTGTTGAGAAATTTTATATAGTTGCGGCGATTTTAGCGAAAAAGATGGCGAAAAAGATAAATTGCATCCTGTGATATAATGGTTTTCGAAAATTTGGGGCAAATCATGAAGGAGAGAAGGCGATGGAGAGAGGGATTTTGCGCAAAGCTCTGTTGTCGCTGAGTGCAAGCGCCGGCAGTGGTAAGACTTTCGCATTGGTGGCGAGGTATCTCTCTTTGCTCTTTCTCGAAGTGAAAGCCTCCGAAATACTTGCCATAACTTTCACGAACAAGGCCGCGAGGGAGATGGAGGAGAGGGTATTGTCCTCTCTGCTGGATATGCAGCCTCAGATGAGAGAGGTGATAGCGGCAGAGACAGGCTTCGGCGAGCAGGATATAGAGAGACTCGCTCCGAAGGTCCTGGATAGATTTTTGAGAAGTGAACCTGCGATAATGACGATAGACAGATTCGTCAACAGGATATTGGGAAAATTCTGCTGGTATGTGGGAGTCGGGAGCGACTACGAGGTCTCTCCTGCCGACTCGGGCTCTTTTTTCGGCTCTTTTCTCGAAACTCTTCCCGACAGGGAGTATGAAAAGATTGTGGCTTTTGCCAAAGAGGAGTCCCAAAGAGGGCGAAAGATAGCGGACTTTTTCGAGATACTGTATGAAAAGGACAAGGAGCTACCGCCCTTTCGAGCTTCGGATATCCGTTGCGACGAAGATGCCATACTCTCGAAGGCGCGGGAGATTTCGGACTATATGCTCTCGTCTTCTCTTGGAGAGAGAGGGAAAAAGACGATGAGATTCGAAAACTTTTCCGAACTCATGGCCAAAAGCTGGATAGCCAGGGATAGCCTGAACTACTGGGATTACAAAAAGGTCTATACCCCCGACCTCGACAGGATACTCATAGAGCTCAAAGCTCTCATAGCCGTATGTTACAGAGCCAGAGAGAAGCACTTTCTCAAAAATATCTACGAGCTCTACGCCAGCTATAGAGAGAGCAAACTGGCCGCGATAGCGCGAAGCGGAGTGTTGCACTTCCGGGATATAGAGCACTTCGTCTACTCCCTTTTGAGAGAGAGGGAGGATATGATGGATTTCATCCGTTTCCGACTCGACTCCTCCATATCCCATATACTCTTCGACGAATTTCAGGATACCTCTGTCACACAGTTTAGAATATTCGAACCCTTTATAGAGGAGGCGGCGGCATCACCGGGCAGTAGAAGTTTTTTCTATGTGGGGGATACCAAACAGTCGATATACCGCTTCAGAGGGGGTAGAAAGGAGCTCTTCGAACATGTGGCGAAAAGGTTCGACATTCCGGTGGAGTATCTCGATAGAAACTATCGCTCCGCGGGAGAGATAGTCGGATTCGTCAACAGAATCTTCCCCTATGTCCAGCCTCCCCAGAAAGCGGTGAGAGAGGGTGGTTTCGTAGAGGTGCTGCCATGCGCCGTAGATGAGCTCCTCGAAAAGATGGGAGATACCCTCGCTACCCTCTTCGCCGCCGGAGCGAGAGAGAGCGATATCGCCATACTCGTGCACGACAACAGAGAGATACTCGAAGTGGGAGAGTATATAGAGTCGAGATTCGCGAAGAGGATAAAAACACACAAAAGAGCTCTGGTAAAGGAGCGTAGCAGTGCGAAGATTCTCATAGAGATTCTTCGCGCACTCCATGCACGAAGATACGGCAGAGACGATGCGCTTCACCGTCTGAATGTACTGGCTCTGCTCGGAAAGCCCTGGAGGGAAGAGTTCGCCCTCTCTTTCGATGCGAATCTGCCTCCGGCATCGATAGTGAAAGAGGCTATGGATATCTATGGACTCTACGACGAGGCGGCACTGAAACTTTTGGAGTTCTCCATGGGCTGCAGGGGTGTGGAGGAGTTCGTAATGGATATAGAGAGTTACGAAGAGGAGTTGCCGCCCTCTCTCGTGGAGGGTATAAATGTTTTGACGATACACAAATCAAAGGGTCTGGAGTTTCCCCACCTCATCGTTCTCGACAGGATGGGAAGAGCGCGGCACGACAGCTCCCCGGTGATATTCGATTACGAAGGTATCGAACTGCTCGCTCTGAGGATGAAGTTCGAAAAGAGAGAGGCTGTCGATCCCGAGTATGCAAGAGTACTCGAAAAAGAGAGGGCCCTTGCGGCGGAAGACGAGATGAATAGAAACTATGTGGCCTTCACGAGGGCGCGAGATAGTCTGCATATACTCTTCAGAGAGAAGTCCTCCTCCTTCGCCGCTCTCTCCCTCGAGGAGGAGAAGATAGGCACGCTGCGCATAGAGAGTGTGCAGGAGTCTCGAAGAGAGGCACTGCCGGAAGTGAAGATGAGATGGAGAGATTACGGCAGACAGGAGAAGAGAACGGAGGCGGCGGAGTATAGTGCGAACGACCGGGAGGCCATCTATTTCGGTAAAGCGGTGCACTACATGCTCGAAACCGAGGATGAAGACTCCCTCCTCAATCGCTACGGCCTGCTCTGCGATACCGACAAGGCGGTGGATATGGCCCGCAAGGCTCTTGGGAACGAGGCTTTTGCCGCTCTGTGCAGAGGCAGAATCCACAGGGAGCTTCCCTATGTCGAAAAGGGGAGGCTGAGAGTGATAGACCTTCTGATAGAGAGTGAAAAGGAGGCGATAGTCGTAGATTACAAGAGTGTCACCCCCCACGACGAAAGCAGCTACAAAAGGCAGTTGAAGGCCTACAGCGAGGCGGTGAGAAGCTTCACGGAGTCTGCCGTGGTCAGAGCCTTCATCTACTATCTCGATAGCCGTACTCTCGTCGAAATATAGGGCGGCAAGAGCCGCTCTCCCCTTTCCGCCGAGAGCGGAGGGTGACGGCGATACGGATTCAGTCTCCTTTTATGGCTATGGGAATATAATCGTGGCGAAATATTGCACAAGGAGTCTGTAGATGAAGAGAATTTTCCTCCTGCTTCTGCCCCTAGCACTGCTCTACGGCGCAAAAGCCACGGATAGTTTCGCAGGATACGAAGGAACCCTCAGGATTGCCGGTGGAACGGCTCATATCCCCATAATGAAGATTGTGGCCAAAGAGATACATGAAGCCAACCCCGCTATCAAGATAGCGATAGCCGGCGGAGGGAGCGGAGTCGGTATCAAGAAGGTGGGGGAAGGGCTCGTCGATATCGGAAATGCGGGTCGCAAACCCAGCCGGGAGGAGATCGAAAGATACAAGCTCGTGCCGTACAAGTGGGCTGTGGACGGGATAGCCGTGGTGGTCAATCCCTCCAACAGCGTGAAGTCTCTCAGCTCGAAGCAGATACGAAAGATATTTTCCGCAGAGATATCCAACTGGAAGGAGCTCGGTGGGAAGGATGCCAAAATAGATATCTATACCAGAGACAGGGCGAGCGGCACGAGGAAGGTCTTTTGGAAAAAGATTCTCAAAAAGGGCGATATATCTGCCAAAGCCTCTTTCGTAAACTCCAACGGAGCCATGAAGAGGGCCGTGGCCAACGACCCGGCGGCTATAGGCTTCATGTCCGCCGGTTTCATAGACAGTAGCGTCTGCGGAGTGGCCATAGACGGAGTCCGACCCGACAGGGACAATATCCTGAGTGGAAAATATCCCTACAAGAGGGGTATATACTCCATTAGCAAAGGCGAGGCGAAGGGTTTGAAAAAGGCTTTCATAGACTATCTATACAGTGAGCATGTACAGCACGACATAGTTGCGAAGAAGGGCTTCATACCTGTTAAATGAGAGTGCTTTTGCTGCTGTCGGCCATCCTCTCCTCTTTCGTCGTAGGGGCCATACTCCTCTTTCTCTCCTACTTCAGCGCCCCTCTGCTGGAGAGAGACGCTTTGACGAACATACTCCTGGGGGAGTGGAATCCCGACGCATCGTATGGGTTGGCCCCGATGATAGCGGGAACTCTCTATATCTCCATACCGGCATCGCTACTGGCTTTCGTGATAGCTCTCTCGAGTGCGATGGGGATGGATTCGCTTGCCGCAGGAGTCTTGCGAAGATTTCTGGAGGCTTTCTTTTCGATACTGACGAGCATACCTACGGTGGTATATGCCTTTCTCGGAGTGATGCTCGTAGTCCCGATGGTGAGGAGGGTATCCGACACAAGCGGCTACTGTATCCTTTCGGCAGTCGTAGTCCTCTCTCTGCTCGTAAGCCCTACGATGATACTCTACATGCGCGAGAGCTTCCGCAATACACCAAAAGAGCTCAGAACCGCCGTCTATGCTCTGGGAGGAGAGGAGGCGGCATATCAGCGCAGGGTGCTTCTGCCCTACAACAGGGCGGGTATGGCGGTGGCCTATATGATGGGGCTGGCGAGGGCTCTGGGAGATACCATGGTGGCTCTCATGCTCGCGGGAAACAGTAGCAAAATGCCATCCTCCCCTTTCGACGGGGCGAGAAGTTTGACATCGCATATAGCTCTTCTCTTCGCCGGAGATTACGATTCGGTCGAATTTCGCTCCATCTTCGCCAGCGGAGTGATACTCTTTCTCTCCACTCTCCTGATACTGGGTATCAGTGCTCTTCTGAAAAGGGGGCTTTCGAATGGATAGGCTCTTTTTCCTCACGGCGAGAGTGCTTTTCTTTTTGACGGTAGTACTCTTTTTATCCATCCTTGCCTATCTCTTTTTCGAAGCCGTAGAGGCATATATGGCGGATAGTTCCATAGACGGACTCTACCCCGCTCTTTCCGGGAGTGTGAGTCTGGTACTGCTTTCGGTACTTTTCGCCTTTCCGCTCGGAGTGGCTACGGCTGTCTATGCCGAACTCTATGCGGGAGCGCTTTTCGCCAGAGTAGTGGATATCTCCTTCTCCATACTTGCCGCCACGCCATCCATAGTGATAGGACTTTTCGGTTTTTCCACTCTTCTGCTTTTGCATAGATATTTCCCAGAGTTGAGAGGCTCGCTCCTATGTGCCTCCGTCACCCTCTCCGTTTTGATACTGCCCTATATAGTGAAATCTGTACAGAGGGGGTTGAGAGAGACACCTGGAGAGTATATCTCCATGGCATATGCGCTTGGAGCCTCCAAAGAAGATATCCTCGTGAGGGTCATGCTTCCGCATGCCGTCGGTCATATAAAGAGAGGGGTATTTCTCGCCATAGCCAGGTCGGCGGAGGATACGGCCGTGATAATGCTTACCGGTGCCGTGGCGAGTTACGGTTTCGTCGATGCTCTCCTCTCCCCCTTCGAGGCGCTTCCCTTCCATATCTACTATATGAGTGCCAGCTATGCCGACGAGAGCGAGCTTGGCGCCATATATATCTCCGCCACTATGCTCATAGCTCTCTCCTCTCTTTTCATATATCTATCGGGTGCTCTAAGTGAGAGAGCCAAAGGTCGAGTATGGTCCGTCTGAGAGATTTTTCCTGCGGCTACGGAGAGAGGCGGCTTGTGGAGGGACTCGACATAGAGTTCAAAAGTTCTCGAATCAGTGCGATAGTCGGCAGGTCCGGAGCGGGGAAGAGTACTATACTCAAAGCCATCAACAGACTGCACGAGATAGAAGAGAGCCCGTTTTTCAGAGAGGGGAGAATCGAAATTTTCCATATGGGCGCTATGAGAGAGGTTTCGGATATCGATGCGGTAGAGCTTAGAAGAAAGGTGGGTTATATATTCCAGTCTCCCGTCGCTCTGCCTATGAGTATAAGGAAAAATGTATCTTTCGCTCTGGATATAGTGGGTATAAGAGACGAAGAGGCTGTCAGAGAGGCGCTGGAGGCTGCATATCTCTGGGATGAGGTCAGATGGAGACTCGATGAGAGTGCAAACTCTCTCTCCGTAGGGCAGCGACAGAGACTCGCCATAGCCCGGGCACTGGTATGCAGACCGGATATACTTCTCTTCGACGAACCCACATCCGCCCTCGACACTCGGGCGGCAGCTGGGATAGAGAAGCTGATGCTGGAGTTGAAAAAGAGTATGACCATCATTCTGGTGAGCCACGATATGGCGCAGGTGGAGAGAGTCTGCGATATCGCCTTCTCTATCGATACGATGGAGTCTGTAGTGTGGAGATAGATGAAGGTAGATGCTTCGATAACCCCTGAGAGGTTTTGCAACTCTAATACTTGGATTGACGATACTTTTTTGCAAAGAAGATGGCATGATACATTTTCATGACAGAAAGCACTTCCTGCGATAAGTTGTTGATGGTAGAATATCGCTACCAAAGCCAATATAGATATATTTTCTCGATGAGAGGATGAAAAAGAGGTGAAGAGATGAAAGAGATAGTGAAAAAGAGTGAAGAGCTCTTGAAAGAGGGAAGAGTGCAAGAGGCGATAGCCCTACTGGAAGAAGCACTATCACACAATGGAGAGAATGAGGCTATATTGACGGCTCTTCATGATATCTATCTGGACCTTGGCGACGATGAAAAGGCTCTATTGTATGCGAAGAGACTCTTGAGCATGGATGAAAACAATCCCAAATATATAGAAGAGTGCGCCAAGCTTCTCAATGCCCTATATAGAGAGGATGAGGCACTGGAGTATTATGAGAGAGTTCTTCGCATGGGTGGCGAGATAAGCACCAAAACGATGAGGGCTTGGGCCGAGATTGTATCGCTGACAGACAGGGTGAACGAGGCTCTGGAGTTTGTCGATAATGCACTATATCAAAACCCTCTCAGTACGAAGTTGATGAATATCTATGCAAACCTTTTAAATGAAATCGACCGCAGCGAAGAGGCTATAGAGGTGATGGAAGAGGCTTTGGAGCTGGCGGAAGACGATGTTGACTTGCTTTACGACCTCTCGGTAATGTATCTACAAAGAGGGGATAGGGAAAAAGCCGAAGAGCTGCTAAAGAGGCTTGTACTCACCGGTGATGCGGTGAATGTTCAACATATGTCCGCTTTGGGAGGATTGCATAAATTTCGCTATGGGGATGATGTGTTCAAAAGATTGAACTCGATGCTGGCAAACCTCTGTGTGCTAAAAGACAAAGACAAGGCTTTGCTCTGTTATGTGGCGGGAAAAGCCTTTTGGGATGTAGAGGATTACAATACAGCCTTCCTATATTATGGCAGAGGAGGAGATTTCCGCTCACATGGCAAGAGTGAAGATCTTGAGCTGGGCATTGTTTTGTTGGAACATCTCAGGAAGAACTTGGATAAAGATTGCATAACTTCCGATCATGGCGGATATGAAAGCAAGAAACCTCTATTCATAGTGGGTATGCCAAGATCCGGAACGACACTTACGGAGAGGATCATTACAGGTCTGGACAATATCGTAAGCGTTGGCGAAACGAATGATGTCAGAAAAGCACTACACAATATAGAGTTGTGCGGAATCCATCTCGAGCTTGACAAATTTTCGCCTATACAAAGAGGTGTTGGCATATATGAAAGAGGTAAATATTACATCGAACTGCTCGAAAAAAGAGTCAAAGGCGCCGAGTATAGGTATATCGTCAACAAACTCCCCGAAAATTTCAGGTGGTTGGGTTTTTTGCGTGCCACCCTTCCAAATGCCAAATTTATACACACCAGAAGGAATCCCGCAGAGATATGTCTGTCGGCATATAGAATACATTTTGTAAGCGAGGGCTTGGATTGGAGCGACAATCTTACTCTTCTTGGGAAATATTACAGAATCTACCACGAGACTATGAAAATATGGAGAAGCCTTTTGCCCAAAGAGTCACTGCTGGAGATAAGATATGAAGATATGATAGACAATCCAGAGGAGGAGAGTCGCAAAATAGCGGATTTCCTCGATGTGGAGTGGAAAGCGGAGTGCCTCGAATTTCACAAGAGAAAAGATATCATCAAAACAGCAAGTATGCAACAGGCTCGTGAACCTATCTATAAAAGTTCTACAAACCGTTGGAGAAAATATGAGAAGTATCTAAAACCTCTGATAGATGAGATAGGCGATTTGATAGAGGAGTACGAAAAAGAGCTGGCAGCAAAATAGCCCCATAGCGAATCCATGTCGCATAGAGACTGCCTCGATTCTACAGAAGGGCTCGACTATCCGCACCGCACTTGGCAAAAACCCATCGGAATCTATCTTCGTGCGGGCAAAAGACCTCACAAAAAGAAGAGAGCAATATGATATTCTGCATCAAAAAAGAATCAGATCGGGCGATAATCTAAACCGGCAATCACCCCGAAAACCACTCTTTCCAAAAGTAGCGAATAGTGGTTGCAGAGCAAACTTTCTGTGAAAAGTAGAAAATTCCAATAAAATAAGAAGAGGAGTTTTCTATGAAGAAACCACGATACCCTCTCCAGAAGTCAAACTCTCCATCCTCAAATATACTATCG
>OFBW01000026.1_pt1 | contig 28859 bp, 28 predicted proteins | sample 1520701 | NCBI WGS metagenome assembly OFBW01 (sample SAMEA3696450, study PRJEB22514) | metagenome | biome: water; feature: marine; material: hydrothermal vent | place: Pacific Ocean | collected 2014-08-16 | depth 1514 m
CCGTATTTTATGGCATTTACGCTTATTTTTTTGTTTTTCTATTTCGGGATTTGGGAACCAATCGAGCATTCATCATCGATCAAATAGAAATCAGCTCGAATATCTCTTCGCCATAGCCGAAGTAGCGTATCGACTCTTCCAATCGATCGTCGTTCACCCACCCAAACGGTGAGTCCGACAGACTCTTGGCTTTTTTGTTGGGTTTTAAGATAGCGACTGCCCCCTTCACTTGTCTATTTCTTTCTATTCTATTTTTTGTGCTATTTTAATTTTTTTAGTTCAATCACATCTAAAAAATCTAAATTTAACAATTTTTTGTCTGAAGTAACCAATATCGCATTTTGGATAATTGAAGAAGCCACTATTATACTATCAGGTAATTTTAAATTTTTGTTTTTTCTAATCGCTATTGTTTTATTTTTTACTTCTTCTGAAATTCCGATATTTGTAAAATTTGCTAATAGCTGTTTTAAAATCTTTTCTTCCTCTTTGTTTAATTTATGATAGCTTAAAAGCTCAATTTCAGTAATAACCGACACAAAATAGTTGTTTTCAGGAAGCTTCAAACCACTATTTAAGGCATATATGATGCTATTGGTGTCCATAAAATAGTTATTCACAATTCCACTCTTTTCTTATCTCATTCTGCCATTTTACAGGATCTTTTATATCTTTGAAAGAGTTGATTTTATATTTAGAAAAGTCTATCTCTTCTTCTGTTTTATCCTCTTCTATGATAACACCTTTTGATTTGAAGCTATCCAATAAAAACATAATATGTTCATAAACAAGATCATCAACTTTTAATTTTATAGTATGCATAGCCAATCTCCTTGTTTGAATTGTTTATATACTGACTTTGAAAACTTTATATTTAAAAGTGATCCAAATAATGAATCTTGGATCATATGTTCTTCATTCTTTAATGCAGAGGCACTTCCTTTTACTCTGTAATGAATTGCACTATTGAATTATTCTGCTCAAAAAAGAAAGTATTATATCCAAATTTCTTCCTCTCTTTGCAATATCGATAATCCCCAAATCCCGAAATAGAAAAACAAACTATACGCACTGATGGCCTAAAATACGAAGAAAGCCAAAGAAAAAGCCCACTCAACGCTTTCACCCAATGGGTGAGCTTTTTCTCCAGAGGTTCGTAGTATGACACAATGCATTTTAAACTTCACTGTAGAAAGTACCGATGAAAGACTAACGCCCCGAGCCGGTCAGATTGTTTTTGGACGCTACCTTAGACATATTAATGAGCCTCTGATACTCGATATCGATGCCACCATCATCGAAAGCCATAAAAGCACAGCTGAGAACACCTACAAACAGTTCCCGGGCTTTAGCCCTATGATCGGACACATCAATGGCGGTTATGTTGTCCACAGTGAGTTTCGTTCTGGCAACATCGCCCCAGCAGACTACAACCTCTCGTTTGTCAAACGCTGCATGGCCCAACTCCCAAAGGATAAAAGACTCTCCTATCTAAGAGCCGACAGTGCTTCGTATCAACACGCCCTGTTTGATTACTGCGAAGCAAACCATATCACCTATACCATTGGTGCCCGCCTTGACAGTCGTGTACTTGAAAACATTGACGAGATCACCCAGTGGGAACCGATACAAGAAACCGAAGGAAAAGACCATCACCTCAAAGAGGAAGTTGCGGAGTTCTGGCATACGATGCACGAAAGCCAACATGCCTTCAGGCTGATTGTGATTAAAAAGTCCATCACCCCTATGCTTCCAGGTATCTGGGAAATGCTCGGCGAAGAGGAGAAGCTGGTACTGACCCGTGAACGCTACAGTGTCATTGCAACCAACGCAGATCCCGATACAATGCCCACTCTTTTTATGCTCTTCAAAGAAACCCTGCAACACAATTGGCAAAGGCATACGATACAGACCATTCGCTATAAGCTTTACCACATTGCAGGCAAAGTAATCTGGCATGCCAGACGGCTTGTTCTCAAGGTCAATAGCGAGTTTGTGGAGATACTCCATGCTATACACAAAAGAGCTATGAAACAAGCTTGGAATATCTTGACAACCCTTTTCCTTCTTACCCACTCAAAGAGATAGCTCTGCCCTAAAAATCGGCATTAGCAACACAAATCACCCTTTTTATTGTCAAAATCATTTCAGCTGTTCATTTCACACATGAACTCCTCGTCGTGGTTGGTGATGGGACGAGAAATTTAGGTTTGCTTGGGGTGGGGTTCTATTTCGGGATTTGGGATGTCATGGAGCTCTCGGGTACGAAGGCTCCCCACCCCTATCCCAAAGAGGCGGAGATGTTTTTCAGTAGTGTCTGCGCCGGCTGTCACGGCAACGACGGCAAAGGACTCGGTGGCAGCTATCCCGACCTGACGAGGAAAAAACTTCTCGGTCTCAAAAGATGGCTCCGCGAAAAAAGGGAGTGAAATTTTTGACCGATATCAAGATAATCTCAGCTTATGGGGACTATAATGCTCCAAATTCAAAATAGGAGTGATTATGTCTGATATACAGAAGAACGAAATAGAGGTTACCGGTGCGACGGTTCCATTTTTCAACTACAAAGAGGGTGATACCGAGGTTTACGAATTCGATACATCCAGATGCGGACCTCCGGAGCCTATGGTAAACGCCATGGCCGGTCTGAAGATGATAGACGGTCCCGACAAGAAACTGGTTATGATAAACCACAAGAAGCCGATGGGACTTCTCGACAAGGTAGGCGCCAACTACGATGTGGCGACAGAGGATATGGACGACGGCCGTGTCAAACTCGTCTTCACCTACAAAGAGGGTGAGAGCGAAAAGGCCAATCTCGACGATACCAGCTGTCACGGGTAGATAGAGATGTTTTCCGTCTCCAGAGAGTATGCTCCGCCTTTTGGGATGATAGCTCCCTTCTTCGTGCTCGGGACGCTCATCTATTTCGTAGCCGCCCTCTCTCTCCTGGGAATAGACCCCGGGTTGGGGCACTTCGATCCCTACATAGCCGGCTGGGCCCATCTCTTTCTGCTCGGTTTCGTGATGATGATTATCTTCGGCGCGATGGCACAGCTCATACCCGTCGTCGTGGAGGTGGGACACTATTCGGTCGATCTCTACTATGTGATATGGCCTCTTCTGCTTAGCGGTATGCTTCTGATGGTGGGTGGTTTCTGGAGCGCTCCGGCGATACTCCCATACGGCGGTCTGCTGGTCCTCGTATCGATGCTGATATATCTCTTCGATACGATAATGACGCTCAAAAAGGCAGAAAACATCACGCTGACGGTCAAGACGGCCGTTGCGGCCAATATCTTCCTCACGACCGGTATAGTCGTGGGCTTCACGATGACGCTCGCCATCGGTGCGGGTGTGGAGCTGGATATATCGCGCTGGCTCGGTACACACGCCGTACTGGTTCTGGGAGGTTATGTACTCCTGACGATAATGGGGCTCTCGCTGATTCTACTGCCGATGTTCGGGCTCGCCCACGGTTTCGACCAGAAGCCGATTGAGCGCTCCTTCAATATCATGAGCGTGGCGGTGGTACTCCATCTGCTCTCCACCATCCTCAACATATCGTGGGGGGCGATGCTGGCCATGGCTCTGATATTCGCGGCGATTACACTCTACATATATCAGGTCTATCTGATATATGGAGTAAGAGCGAGGAAGGAGAACGATATCTGGGCCCGTTCGATGTTTTTCGGTTACGGCTCCCTCGTAGCTTCGGTGATACTGGGATTCGTCGCCGCGATATCGGGAAGTGAGAATATCCTGCTCTCGGCGGCCTGGTTTTTCATGATGGGATTCGTGGGATTCCTCATCACCGGCCATCTCTACAAAATCATACCCTTCCTTGTATGGTTCGAAAGGTATGCGCCTCTCGTGGGCAAAAAGAGAGTACCGATGCTCAACGAGATGTATCCTGCCAGAATGGCGGATTGGGAGTTCGGCTTCACCGCGATAGGCGTGGTGATAGCCGGTCTCGGTATATTGAGCGGATATAAAGATCTCTTCAAAGGTGGTTCTCTCCTGATAGTGGTGGGAGCGGGTTATATGCTCGCGAGCGTCTTCTGGATGCTGCGTTTCGGTAAAAACGAAGGAGAATGACGATGTGTGCGATAAGCAAAGAGCAGGTTTTCGATGCGATCAGAAATGTCATAGACCCCGAGGTGGGTTTCAATCTCGTGGAGATGGGGCTCATCTACGATGCCGTCATAGATGACGAATGCAATGTAAAGGTGGTCATGACCCTCTCGACCCGCGGATGTCCTCTGCACCAGATGCTCACACAGTGGGTGAAGGATGCGGTGGAGATGAGAGTCGAGGGTGTCAAAGATGTCGAAGTGGAGGTGGTCTGGGAGCCGGAGTGGAACATCTCCATGGCCGACGACAATGTAAAGAAGGCTCTCGGAGCTCTCTAAAGAGAGGTGCGTACTTCACGCACCCTAGCTTTCTCCCCAAAATGGGAGATTTTGAAGAATACACTTTCCCGTTGTCCCGATTTCCGTTATCATTAGCCCTGTGATTCACTCTTGTGTACAAGGTAGGGACGATGATAGCCATAATCAATACAGGCGGCACCTTCAACAAAGTTTACGACCCCATAAGGGGAGAACTCACCATCCCCCGCAACGACGACGCTCCCCGAAGAGCTCTCGAAAGTATGAGAGGCTTGTCTTTCGAAATCGACGGACTCATCTACAAGGACAGTCTCGATATGGATGATGCCGACAGATTGCAACTCTGCCGCCATATACAGAGCAGCAAATCGAACAGGATAGTTGTCATCCACGGCACCGATACCATGCATCTCAGTGCCGCCGCATTGAAAGAGTATCCGATAGCGGGCAAAAGTGTGGTCTTTACCGGCTCGATGTACCCCTTCTCCATCGACCCGATAGAGGCGACGGCCAACCTGAGCTTTGCCATATGCGCACTCGAGTATATCCCAGAAGGCGTATATATAGCGATGCACGGTCTCGTCCTCCCCAGCGCAGAGATAAGAAAGAACCGCGAACTGGGACTCTTCGAGAGAGTGAAGGAGGAGAGAGTATGAAGATGCTCGTGTATCCCGGCATGAGAGCCATACGGGAGTATATAGCCTCGTGCGAAGACGGTTTCATCCCCAAACTCTACACTATGGAAGAGTTCATAGAGCGCTGTGTGGTCGTACCAGACAGAGTCTTCATAGACGAGGGGAGCAGGGTACTCTATCTCTACAGGGCCATAGAGAGTATCGATATGGAAAAACTCGGTTTCGACAAAAACTTCCTCTCTTTTCTGCGGGACAGCCACTTCATCTTCCGTCTCTTCGAAGAGCTCTATGCCGAAAAGAGTACGGTATCCGAACTCCTCTCCGAGAGACTTGAAGAGATATCGACAGCCGATATCTACGGAGATTACGAAACGCATCTGAGGCTTCTCGAAGAGCTTTTTGAAAACTACAGAAAGATTCTCGAAGAGGAAAAACTCATCGACAGGATTACGGTAAAAGAGTACAGACTCCCTACGAAATTTCTCTCCTCTTTCGAAAGCATAGATATCCATGTAGAGGGGTATCTAGGCAGATTCGAGCTCGAACTTCTGCACCGGGTCGCAGAGCTATGCAGCCTGAGAGTACACTTCATAAGCACCCCTTTCAACAGAAAAAGTGTCCAAAGATTGCTGCCCGAAGGGAGTGAAGCCGACTACGCCATATCTCTGGACCTCTCAAAAAAGAGGATAGTCGGACGCCGTAAAGTCTCGGCACCAGAGAGAAAAGGTATCGAAATTGCCTCTTTCGACGACAGAATAGACCAGTGCGCCTATATTTTGGCGAGCATAGAGAGATTCATAGAGGAGGGGGCGGACCCTGACCGTAGCGCCGTCATACTCCCGGACGAGAGTTTCGCGGACTATCTGAGACTCTTCGACAGATATAGAAATTTCAACTATGCCATGGGTATTCCCTTTGTCCAAAGCCGCTACTACCGTATGCTCAAAGATCTCTACGAAGATCTCTCGGGAATATCCGAAGCGGCATCGATGAGAATGGAGCGCAGCGATCTTCCCGAACGCTTCGAAAAGATAGGGAGCTTCGAAGAGTTCATCGCCTTTCTCTCGGAACTACCCGTATCCTCCAGAGAGGAGGAGGTGGTGCAGGAGGCCCTATACCGTTTCGAAAAATACGGGGATCTCATAGCCGGGGAGCGTCCACTGCACATGCTCCATAGCTGGCTGGCGGAGCTGGAGAAGCTTTCGATGGACGATACGGAGGGAGGAAGAGTCACCGTCATGGGAGTACTCGAGAGTAGAGGTATAGAATTCGATGCGGTGGTGATAGCCGATTTCGACGAGGAGACGGTACCCAAAGTCTCCGACAAGGATATCTTTCTCAACTCCGCGATCAGAAGAGCCGCTTCCATCCCGACGAGAGCCGACAAAGAGAATCTTCAGAAACACTACTACTACCGTCTCCTGCAAAACAGTAAAAGAGCGGCCATATGCTACACGGACAACGAAGAGAGACAGGCGAGCCGCTTCCTCTTCGAACTGGGTCTGGCCGAAGCGAAGGCGGCCAGCGCTGCCTACAGGCATATCATCTCCCCCGACTCGAAGATTCCGCAACACTACGACGAAGAGATACGGGCCGAAAATATCTTCCTCAAAGATCCCAGGCTCACACCATCGAGGCTCAGAGATGCCACAGAGTGCAGAAGACGCCTCTACTACAGATATCTGCTTCGCATCCGGCCCCCACAGGAGGAGCAGGAGGAGAATATGGGCACTCTCATCCACGATGCTCTCTACAAGGCAGCCCAAAAGAAGGAGAGTTTCGCCGACGCAGCCGACTACCACTCTTTCGTCATGAACGAAATCTTCTCCAACTCCAGCAATCCCCTCATCCGCTTCGATGCCGCCGTCGAGTGGGAGCCAAGGCTCAAAAAGTTCTGCGAAAGAGATTTCGAAAAACTGCGAGAAAACAGACAGATAGTGCTCGAGGAGTGGTGCGACATAGAGCTTGGAAGATTCATCTTGAGCGCAAAAGCCGACAGGATAGACCTCGGTCGCAACGAAGTGAGAGTGATAGACTACAAGAGCGGAAAAAATCTGAAAAGGAAGATAGCCGAAGGTGACGACCATCAGGCCGCCTTCTATGCCCTCTGGGCGAAAGAACACTATCCCGCCTTAGAGATAAAGGCGATATACGAGGATTTGTACGAATCCAAAGAGATAGAGATAGAGAGCGAAAAGAGCATAGAGAGCCTACTCGAGCTCATAGACACTCTCCCGCAGGAGGAGACGATAAGCTACCCCAAAACGGACGAGACGCACAGATGCATATTCTGCGACTACAAAACCGCCTGCGGCAGATAGGAGAGTGTGGGCGGAGTGGGGAGAGCTTTATTCCTATTGGGAGCGATTAGCCCGCCAAGCCCGAGCGGGAGAGATGTCGGCACTATCGAGGCGTTTCGCTCGGGCGACAAAGCCGGTGAATGAAGAGAAGAGACTTCTTGCTCTCTATCTTAGAAGCTCCGGCCTATATTCGAAATGCATCGTATCGTAGTGATACCATTTGCCGCCCCATATGAAACCGTGTCTTTCGAAAATCTCCACAATCTTCAGAGGAATCTCGTTGCGATATCTATATCTGCCTCTATTCCAGCGCCAATATGCGGAGTGTTTCACATTTATATCGACAGCCGCCCCGAAACTGTGCACACTCAATCTCTTCGTACCCGCGATTCTTCTCCATTTGAAGGTGCCGCCGACGGGATAGAGATATTTGAGATATCTTTTCGGAAGTCTGTCGAGCTCTCTCGATACGGCCTCGAGCGCCCTATCCACACCGTTGACTCTCGTCACCCTCAGATAGACCGGTTTGGGAGCGGAGCGGGGTAGCCACCTTATCCTCCTCAAATTCTTTCGCACCTCATTTGCCGTGGCACCATAGAGTTTTTTGAAAAAGGCTTCGTTTCTTATGCGGCCAGGGTCGAAATTTCTTTTCGGAGCCTTGCCGTAGGAGTGTGAACCTTTCGGATAGTCATAGTGAAACATATCCTGAATATCGGCTCGCTCGAGGAGTTCGTCGAAACTCTTTTTCCTGCCGTCGTCATAGAGCATACTGCTACCGTCTCTCCAGTATATACGGTTGTTTTTGCAAGCCGTTATCTGAGAATAGGCACTCACCAGCTTCCTTGCATCGGTATCGCATTTCGCATACACCGCAATGTTAAAAAGAAGCGAAATAGCCACAATCGGAATCTTTATTCTCATTTTCAATCTACCTCCTCCCCCTCGTATTGTAAACTTTTGTAGAGACCAAATCCTCGGTATCGTGATAATTTGAAGTATATCTTTATTCTGCTTGAGAATATTTTCAAGCTAAAAAATATCGATACCGATATCTCTCTCTTTGGCCTTGCACTTGAGGCATATCCTCTACTTATCCTCGGATATTACAGTTTTGACTCCGGTCAAAAGAAAGACGGGATAGCTTCCGTAGGGCTTTTCGACCACACTCGCGTCACAGACTCTCAAGTCGTCGAAACCACTTCTGCGGGCTATCCGCTTTAGCTCTTCCCGTTCGAATCCGTAGTGGCACACTCCCGTATCTATCGTATGGAAGCTCCCATCCTCTCTATCCAGGTCCGCCAGCGCTATATATCCGCCCTCTCTCAAAAGTGAGTGAAATATGCGAAACAGCCTCTCTATATCGGCTATATGGTGTATGGTCATCGAAGAGACAATCGCATCGAACTCACCCTCTATGGGCTCCCTCTCTATATCTTTCTCTATCATCACCACGGGGCACTCTATCTCTTCGAGATTTTTTCTGAGCACCTCGTTCATCGACTCGGAACGGTCTATCGCGCTTATCTTTCCCACATAGGGTGCAATCCTTCTAAGCAGCAGACCGGTCCCCGAACCGAAATCGGCTATATGCATATTTCTCTCGAGCGGAATACTCTGCACGATTTTACGGGCGATTCTATCCACATTCTCCACCCGCCTCCTTTCGCTATCGTAATCTGCCGCCTTGGAGGCGAAATAGTCTCTCTCTCCCCTACTCATCTCTCACTCCATCTCCTGAAGCGGTACTCTTCCAATGACCGCATCTTCTATACAGTCGTAATCTTTCGCATCGAAATACTCTCTCAGCCAGCATTCGAGTGTCGGTGGAAGTATGAGCTCTCTCCCCTCCTCTTTCCACTCTTTGGGCCAACTCTTCTTGCTGCCTACAAATTCGTTGCCATACCCCAGATTTATCCCAGCATAGCCCATCTTAGCAAGCTCCTCTATATTCCTCATCTCATACGAGAGGTCCGCTCCGAGGGTCCACTTGGACGGATCTGTCTCGAGATAGTGTTCGGGAAAGATTTTCGTTTTCCATATATAGGGCCTCACCCTATATCCCGTCAAGGCATTTCTCCCCATGGCCCGCGCTATGGCGGCATAGTAGCCCGCTATCTTCCTATGGGTATCGTCGTTGCTCACCTTATTGGGATTGAAGTTGAAGGCTATCGCATCCCAATCCACACCGAAACTTTTAAGATACTCCACCTTCCGCACTATCTCTTCGTCATCGGCTTTCCAGCTCTCTGCATCGGGTGGAGAAGAGGGATCGACCCCTATCCCCCATGTCTTGAGCGTATATGCCAGTTTGACATTGGGTGCGTAGCGATTTCTCAAACGCTCTATTACCTGCCAGAAACCTGCGAAATTGTCGGGTATATCTTCGAATCCCTCCTTTTTCACCGTATCTGTCTCATTGACTCTGGCAGGAATGTTCGAAGCGTCGTTGTCGTAGTTTTTCCTGATATCGCCCGCGAAATAGGCCAGAGGATCGGGAGGGAAGTTGACCAACACTACACCCTTGGCTTCGGAGAGTTTGATAAATTCTTCTCTCATCGTACGGAAATATCCGTCGATTTTGGAGACATCCTGCATATCTTCCACATACTCTTTTCGATTTCCGAACCAGTTGTCGTTGATAACGACTATGATAAAGTCGCTCTCATCGGCCGAACGGCCCAACACCTCTCTCCATCTTTGAGTCTGGGAAGCGTTCTTGCTATTGTATATTCCGGAATTGGAGCCGTAACTGTGCATATCTATCCCACTATTTGCGGCCAAATCATACGCTTTGGTGGCCGATATGAAAAAATAGTCGGGAAAATCCGGGATATCCCTATCTCCTGACATATCGCCTCCCATGACCGCGCTCTTGGCACTTTCGAAGATTTTCTCATCATAGGCAGCACCGGAGCGGGCGAGCTCGTGCAAGACCTCTCTTAGCAGCGAGACGGTTTTGTTGCTATCCTCTCCACTCTCTGCGAAAAAATCCATAATATCGGAGGCGAAGGCGGAGACTCCGCGCTTCTCGTCGAGCGTCTCCGTCGATGCGGCGAAAAGCTCCGAAATCCTCCCCTTCTTCTCTATCAGTTTCGCATCATCCGCAAGCGCTCCGTTTATGAGGGCCAGGATGAAGTGCGACCTATCCACCCTCCCCGTTTCGAGCTCCTCTCTCCAGTAGCGCATACCCTCCTCATCGGCTTCTCGTCCGAATAGATTTCTATAGACGCTCGAGATAAACTCCTCCGTAGTACGGCCATCGTAGAGTCTCGATGTCTCCGGCTGTTCGAAGAAACTGCGGGCTATATCTTCGAGACTCAGATTGGAATCGTAGAGCCAATACTTCACCCCTTTGCCGTCGGCAGCCCTTCCGAAGGTGGCCACATATAGCTGCGCCACACTGCCGTATGTGGGACTCTGCGCGTATGGTGGACGACAATATGTCGGATCGATAGCTCCCGCACTGCCGTATGTGGGACTCTGCGCCAAAAGGGACGAGAGCAACAAAAAAGGGCAAAACAGCATCATGAAAATCTTCATCATCTTCTCCTTACGCTTTGTCGCATAGACGCTATGCAACTCTCCCAGGATTATAACCTGAAATCAAAGATACGACGGTAAAATATTCTCCACAGCCATTACGAAAGAGAGGAGAGAGATGGGAGTGCCCGACGATTACGAGACGGCGAGTCGATGGATAGAGTCGGCTTCGCACATAGTGGCGTTCACGGGGGCCGGAATATCGGTCGAGAGCGGTATCCCCACCTTCAGGGGAGAGGATGGACTATGGAGCAGATACGACCCCAAAATACTCGATATCGGCTTTTTCATGAAAAATCCGGCCGAAAGCTGGAGAGGTATAAGAGAGATATTCTACGAATATATGGATGCCAAAGCCTCTCCCAACGATGCACACAGATTTCTGGCCAGACTCGAGGCAAACGGTACCCTCGATGGGATAATCACACAAAATATAGACAATCTGCATCAGGAGGCCGGCAGTGTGAATGTCGTGGAGTTTCACGGAACGGCCAAACGCATAGTCTGCCCCTCCTGCACTTACGAGACGAGTTCCGAAAAGATAGATATGTCCAATCTCCCTCCCCTATGCCCTAAGTGCGGCACCCCGCTCAAACCCGATTTCGTATTTTTCGGCGAAGCCATTCCCCCGGAAGCCTACTCCCGCTCTCTGAAACTTCTCGAAAATTGCGACCTGCTCATCATCGTAGGTACCACGGGAGAGGTCGCCCCGGCCTCCTATCTGCCCTACGAAGCGGCCGGTGTGAAGTCTATAGAGATAAATATCGAAGAGTCCGCCTATACCGAGAATCTGAGCGATATCTTTCTCAGAGAGAGGGCGAGTGTCGCATGCCGTAAAATTTCCGAAAAATTGAGAAAAAGGGTTATATAGTTCCACCTATATCGAAAATTTTCGGCGGACTGTTTCCAAAATACACAAAAAGATATCGATAAGCGCCCTGCACAATACTTATATCGGTCTTGAAAGTTACAAATGCTAAAATCTCGCAACCCTAAAATCAAAGGAGAAGCTGATGGCTCAAAGAGCGATACGCGAATATGACGGAAAAGCGCTATTTTCCAAACACTGGAATGAATATTTCGACGGATTCAACTATCCTTTCAAATCCGTACTCGTTACCAGCGGTGACGAATTGAGAGAGAAAGCCAAAGAGGAGGCCTACAGCTGGCTCAACGAAGAGCCCCTCGTCGCCAAACCCGATATGCTCTTCGGAAAGAGAGGTAAAAACGACCTCGTTCTCTTCCGTGTGGAGAAGCCGGGCGATGTGACTCTCGAAGATGCCGCCAAGTGGATAGACGAGAAGCAGTCCGGCGAGGTGGAGCTTCTCAGCGGTCAGAAGGGTGAGCTGACACACTTCATCGTAGAGCCTTTCACTCCCCATGAGCAGGAGCAGGAGTACTACATAGCCGCCACGACCGTAGGCGAAGACGATGTACTCTATATGTCCGCCGAAGGTGGTATGGAGGTAGAAGAGGGATGGGACGAGAAGGTCAACGAGGTCAAGATACCCATCACCATGAGCGACGAAGATATCGAAAAGGCCATCAGGGAGAATATCCCCGCCGATATCCCCGAAGAGAGCAAAGAGACTTTCGCAGACTTCGCCGTCCGTTTCTTCAGATTTTTCCGCGATATGCACTTCGCATATCTCGAAATCAACCCCATCGTTCTCGTCGGACACGACGCACACATCCTCGACCTCGTCGCCAGACTCGACGATACCGCCGGCTTCATGATGAGAGAGAAGTGGGGAGATATAGAGTTCCCCACAGCCTTCGGTATGGAAGAGCAGTCTCCCGAAGAGAAGGCGATAGCGGAAGCCGACAGCAAATCGGGAGCTTCGCTCAAACTGACCATCCTCAACCCCAAGGGCCGTATCTGGACCATGGTGGCCGGTGGAGGAGCCTCCGTCGTCTATGCCGACACTATCGCCGATCTCGCAGGTGTCGAAGATCTGGCGAACTACGGAGAGTACTCCGGAGGCCCCACTACGGGTGAGACCGAGTTCTACGCCGAGACCATCTTCGACCTGATGACGAGATATCCCGACGAGAGAGGCAAGATTCTCATCATCGGAGGGGCTATCGCCAACTTCACCGATGTAGCCAAGACCTTCACCGGTATCATCAACGCTCTACAGAAGTGGGCCGACAAGCTCAAGGAGCACAATACCAAGATATATGTCAGAAGAGGCGGACCGAACTACGAAAAGGGTCTGAAGGATATCAAAGAGGCTGCCGAGAGACTCGGTCTGAATATGGAGGTTTACGGTCCCGAGACACATGTAACCGATATAGTCCGTATGGCAATAGAAGCGAAATAAGGTAGGAGAGGAAGATAATGAGCAGACTTTTTACTAGAGATACACAGGCGATTTTCTGGAACAACAACAAAAGCGCGATACAGAGGATGCTCGATTACGACTATGTAATCGGCAGAGAGACTCCCTCCGTAGCGGCTATCGTGGCTCCTACGAGCAGTGCCAAGTTCGAAAAGTTCTTCTGGGGACCTGGCGAAATAATGGTGGATATATTCCGCACCACTGCGGAAGCCGCCGCCGCACACCCCAACGCGGATGTACTGCTCAACTTCGCATCCTTCAGAACCGCATACGATGTGACTATGGAGGCCATAGCGATAGAGGGACAGTTCAGAGTGATAATGGTCACTGCCGAGGGTATCCCCGAGAGACTGGCTAGGACGATGAACCAGGCCGCCAGAGATGCCGGCGTGACGGTTATCGGACCCGCTACCGTGGGCGCCATAGCTCCGGGAGCCTTCAAGATAGCCAATATCGGCGGAACGATAGAGAATATCGTAAACTCCAAGCTCCACAGAGCCGGAAGCGCCGGTCTCGTGACACGCTCAGGCGGTCTCTTCAACGAGCTATGTAACATCATATCCCTCAATGCCGACGGTATAGCCGAAGGTGTGGCGATAGGCGGTGACAGATTCGTCGGTTCGGTATTTATAGACAACCTCCTCAGAATGGAGAGCAACCCCGATGTCAAATATATGATTCTCCTCGGAGAGGTGGGCGGTACGGAAGAGTACAAGGTGATAGAGGCTGTCAAGAGCGGCAAAATCACCAAGCCCATCATCGCATGGTGTATAGGTACCATCGCCAAGCACTTCAGCAGCGGCGTACAGTTCGGACATGCCGGTGCGAGCGCCAATGCCGAAGCCGAAACGGCCGAAGCCAAAAACAGAGCCATGGCGGAAGCTGGCATACATGTACCCGAAAGCTTCAACGACCTGCCCAGAGTCATCAACGAAGTCTATACCAAGCTCTACAACGAGGGTACCATCCTCGAAATCGACGAGCCTGAAGTACGAAGCATCCCCAAAGTCAGAAGACCCAAGCAGTTCATCTGCACCATCAGCGACGACAGAGGCGAAGAGGCTACATATGCCGGCTTCCCCATCAGCTCGGTCGCCACTCCCGACACAGGCAAGAGCATCGGCGATGTCGTGGCTCTTCTCTGGTTCAAGAAGGTATATCCCAAGTGGGCTACCGACTTCATCGAGACTGTCATCAAGACCGTAGCCGACCACGGCCCCGCCGTATCCGGAGCGCACAACGCCAAAGTCACAGCCAGAGCGGGCAAGAGCGTGGTGGAGTCTCTCGTTACTGGTCTGCTCACTATCGGGCCCAGATTCGGTGGTGCGATAGACGGTGCCGCGAAGTACTTCAAATATGCCAACGACAACGATATGACTCCCGCCGAATTCCTCGGATATATGAAGAAGCAGGGCATACCCATCCCCGGAATCGGCCACAGAATCAAATCTCTCAGAAACCCCGACCTGCGTGTAGAGGGTCTGAAGAAGTTCGCCGACGAATACTTCCCTGCCACTCCTCTACTCGACTATGCCCTGACCGTAGAGCAGCTCACCACCTCCAAGAAGGACAACCTGATCCTCAATGTGGACGGTACTATCGGTATCCTGATGGTGGATATGTGGAGAGCCCTCGGATACAGCGAAGAGGAGATAGACGAGTTCATAGAGTCCGGTACTCTCAACTCCTTCTTCATCCTCGGTAGAACGATAGGCTTCATAGGCCATGTCCTCGACGAAAAGAGACTCGCCATGCCTATGTATCGCCATCCGATGGACGACATCCTCTACGATGTCAAAAAAGCCGAAGAGATCTGACAACTCTTCCACCCTCCCCTCCCGGGCGGGGAGCCCTCCGAAGGAGACAAACTTTTTCCCTTGGATGCATATTCGGCATCAATCACTTTTACAAAATTTTTTTAATTCGCCCATTCTCACCATAAGTGCAATTCCACCACAAATTCATACCGCCATCACCCTGAGCAGTTCGCCGAAAAAGACCTCATAAGGCATTCGATAGCCAGCCTGTATGGACTTCAAAATTGAATCCGCGACTTTAGTCGCCGGTAGAACCTTGCATAAAGTAGGGGCTAAATTTAGCCATTGAGAGATGAAGTCCGAAACTCAAAGGAGACAGAAGCTTCAGCCCCGTACAGATGGTAGATGGACTTTCACTTCCCAAGGCGATAGTCAACTTCTATGGTCGTCGATGTCTATTCCGCGACTGAAGTCGCAGCTCCAAGTAGATGGACTTTTGCTTTCCATGTCGATAGCCAGCCTCTATGGACTTCAAAATTGAATCCGCGACTAAAGTCGCGGCCCCAAAACAGCGACGCATTCTATGGGGCGGCGACTTTAGTCGCCGGTAGAGTCTTGCATAGAGCAACGGCTAATTTTAGCCATAGCAGTATAGAGTCCGAAAGCCAAAGGAGTCGGAGGTTTCAGCTCCACAGAAATATAACGGAACTGAAGTTTCTATTCTGGATAGATGGACTTCACTTTTCAAAGCGATAGTCACAGCCTGTATAGACTTAAGTGTACACTATCTGAATTTTCGGAAATGAACGCCTGCATACGGCGATTGGAGGAATTCTTCAGGTAAAAGGTGGTCCCGCTACGGCCTGATTCTACTTTTGGGAGCGATGAAAATAGAGTTTGTCAGGAAGGAGGTAACGAATGTTTTCTCTTTTGCGATCAGCTCGCTATCTCCAAAATCTGCCGTACCGTCGCCTGCATCGCCTGCCTGAACGCCTCGTCCTGGGAGATCAGACGATAGAGCTCCAACTCCTGACGCCTCTGCTGGTTCATCACTTCGTTGAAGATCTTTTCATAGGCCAGCTTGCGGTTTTGCAAATCGGGGTTGTAGAGATATTTGCTTTCGTAGTCGGGGTGCTCTTTGATCTTTTTGGCGAGGTTGACGAAGCGCACCCGCTGCTCTTCGGGTGTGGCGTCCCAGCCCTGGAACCACCGTTCGTTGAAAGAGCGGACAATCTCGTCGAGGGGGTCTCTCTCTGCTCCGGTATCGTGCACTCCTCTGGGGTTGGGATTTTGGGGATCGAGCTTCGATTCGCTCTCGTCGAGTCCGATCGAGGCGGAGAGTTTGACCCTCTCCAGTCCGTAGGTCGAGAGATCGACCGAGTCGAGCAGTTCGTCCAGCAGCTTGGCATCTCTCTCTTTGACGACGAGTTTGGGAATGAGAAACTTCAAAAACCAGAAGAGCTTCTCCCACTCCACCATCTCGTAGGGCAAAATGGCGGCCATCTGGCCGTAGATCTTCACGAACTGTTTCGCCTTGATCTTGTAGTCGGCCTTTTCCGACTCATCGAGCTCCAGCGATACATTGAAGCGCTCCGCCGCCACATCGATGATGGGGCTGAGCTCCAAAGCGTCCGCACCCGAAAAGTATTTTTCGTTGAAGGCTTCCACTTCGTGCCACTCGTAAACCCCCACGCCGTCGAGATGCTCTTTGAGCTCGTGCAAAACATTGACATCGGTGGGTGCCGAAAGCGTTGTGGCGGTATAGAAAGGGTCGAACGCCTCTTTGATATCTTCCACACTGTTGAAAAAGTCGAGTACGAAGAGGTCTTCGCTCTTTTTGCCCAGTTTGTCTGCGGCGCGATTGAGGCGCGAGAGGGTCTGCACCGCCTGCACGCCCTGGAGCTTCTTGTCCACATACATGGCGCAGAGCTTGGGCTGGTCGAAACCGGTGGTGAATTTGTTGGCGACCACCAGCAGCCGGTATGTATCTTCGTCGAACTTTTCGGCGATATCTTTGCCGGGAAAGCCGTTGAGGATCTCTTCGCTGTATTCGATGCCGTCGATTGTTTTCTTGCCCGAAAAGGCCACGAGGATTTCGAAGGGTTTGCCCCGCTCTTCGAGCTTCGCTTCGAGGGCTTTGTAATAACGGATGGCGGATTCGATATCCCGGGTCACCACCATCCCCTTGGCTTTGCCCTTCAACTTTTTGCTGTTCACCACCTTGGAGATGAAGTGCTCGAGGATGATCTCGCTCTTGGTGGCGATGGTGGCGGGATTGCGCTCGACGAAGGCGCGGAGCTTCTTTTGCGCCTTCGCACTGTCGAAGAGCGGATTGTCACGGATCGATTTCTGGATCTCGTAGTAGCTTTTGTAGGTGGTGTAGTTGGCGAGCACATCGAGGATAAAGCCCTCTTCGATCGCCTGCTTCATCGAGTAGAGATGAAAGGGTTTGAAACTGCCGTCCTCCTGCCTGACGCCGAACTTCTCCAGCGTGATCGGCTTGGGCGTCGCGGTAAAGGCGAAGTATGAGGCGTTGCCCCGCATTTTACGGCGCTGCATCGCCCGGATGATCGCCTCTTGCGGATCGTCGCTCTCCTCTGTGTCGTTGCCCATCACCAGGTTCATATTGTCGTGCGCCGTGCCGCTCTGGGAGCTGTGGGCTTCGTCGATGATGACGGCGAAGCGCTTCTCACTCATATCGGCGATACCGTCGACGATGTAGGGAAACTTCTGAATCGTCGTAATGATGATCTTTTTGCCGCTCTCCAGACTCTTTTTCAAATCGGCCGACGAATAGGCGGGCGCGATGATGTTTTTGATTTCGCTGAACTCCCGGATATTGTCCCGCAACTGCCGATCGAGCAGCCGCCTGTCGGTGACGACGATCACCGAGTCGTAGAGCGGACGATCCGTCCCCCTGCTTCCCGGCAGTTTGGCTTCCGACGGATAAGCTTCGATGAGCCGATAGGCCAGCCAGGTGATGGAGTTGGATTTGCCGCTTCCCGCCGAGTGCTGGATGAGGTAGCGTTTGCCCACACCCTGATGAGTCACATCGTCGATGAGTTTGCGCACTACGCCCATTTGGTGATAGCGCGGGAAAAAGAGGGTTCGTCTGGAGAGCGGAACGCTCTCTTTGCCGTCGAGCCGTACGAAGTGCTGTATCAGGTTGGCGAGGCTTCGTTTGCTCAAGACCTCTTCCCAGAGATAGGCGCTTTTGTGGCCGTGGGGATTGGGCGGATTGCCTTTGCCGTTGTTGTGCCCTTTGTTGAAAGGCAAAAAATTGGTCTGCCTGCCCGCCAGTTTCGTCGTCATATAGACTTCGTCGGTATCGACGGCGAAATGGACGATACACCGTCCGAAACTCAGCAGCGGCTGTTTGGGGTCGCGCTCTTCGCGGTACTGTTTCTGGCCGTGAAAGCGGGCGTTCTGCCCCGTCCAGGGGTTTTTGAGCTCCATCGTGACGATGGGAATGCCGTTGATGAAGAGCACCATATCGATCTCTTCACGCGGGTTGGCGAGCGAATAGGCCACCTGCCGCGTCACGCTGAACTCGTTGCTGTCGAAGCGCCTGCGCACTTCGGCAGAGCTCGAAGGCAGCGGCGGTACGAACATCAGGGTGAAATGGGCATCTTCCACCTTCAAACCCTTGCGCAATACCCTGATGACACCATATTTTTTGATCATCCTATCGAGCCGCTGAAGGATCTTGAGCTTGTATTGCGGATCGCGCCGTTCGAGCTTTTCGAGCTCTTCGCCCTGGGTCGTTTCCACAAAGTGCCAGAAGCGCTTTTCGTCGATGGCGTACTCTTTGTTGAAATCGGCAGGCTCTCCGCGATAATAGAGCCTGTCGTTCCCATATTCCAATGCGGGTTCTTCCACCCTCCCCGCCGTCAACTCCTCCCGGCTCGCACCCGTCAGCGCCTTTTCGATACTGCTTTCGAGCGCCTGTTCGTCGGTTTTAGATGTTTTCATTCACTTACTGCTTTTTTGATAAGTTTTAATGAATATTCTTCATTGCATGTCAAATCTGCACAAAGCAATCCGTTTCTATCTTCAAAAACTATATTTGTTCTTTTTCTGGTTGTCTGTTTGTCTGGTATATTGCGGGGTTTGGGAAGCCAAAATCTTATAGCTCTATAATCTACCTCAATAGTTCCAAATATTTCTGGTTTAAATAATTTTAGCTGACTGATTAAATATTCTATAAAATTTTTTCCAGACTTTAATTGATTTAAATAGTTTCCTCCGCTTCCAGATTTTAATTCAATAAGAAGAGCGATAAGCTTATTTTCTTTCTTGAAGAATAGACAAGCATCATTAATTTTATTAATACCTTCTGCCCCGTCGTTAAAAATATTAGTTATTCTCTCATTTTCATTATCCAATTCTATGCAGAATACTTTGGATGATGTTTTTATTTTAACCTTTTTGCATTCTGCACCACTCGATTTTTCTTGAATAATCAGGTCATTCGACTTCTTTTTGATCTCTCTTTGATCAGATATTGCAGATTTTAAAACTGTAAAAATATCATCGCCCATTTTCTTGGTCAATCTCTTCGATCATAGTAATATAAATTTCATTTGATGATTGATTCATCTGGTTGATGATATCATCGAAAGTATCCATGATAATCCCTTCATCGTCCATTTCTGCACTCTCAACTTTTCCATCATTTACAATATAGACTTTTACTTTTTCAGGACCTATTAGTTCTGATTTATCGTACTTGTATTTTTCAAGCAAACTATCCCTTGAAGAAAAGTTTCTACTTAACATTATTAAATTGTTGAACTCTCTAATAATATAATCGCTATGTGTTGAAATTACTACATCAACCCCTGCATTAACCAATCTTGCCAACAGTCTAGCAATTCGGCGTTGATTATCAGGATGAAGATTCAACTCCGGTTCGTCGATTATAAGTACACTTCCATCTTTTGCAATATGCTCTATATAAAATTCCAAGGAAAAGAAAGTCTTTACGGTAGATGATGAAAGATGAAGATCTATTTTGTTTTTAAAAATGTTACCTTTAAATTTTCTTTGGTATGGCTCAAAAGCAATATTGCCATTTTTATCTACTCCATATTTACCCTGAATAATCTCATGGTGTAAATACTTATTCAAATAGCTATACTCACTTTTTCTTTTTTTGAGAGTTGTTAAATTATTTAAGAATTGTATATAGTCAGCAATCGGTTGAGGATATTTCGAAACTATAAGATCTTTTATTGCATCTATCGGATCAATATTTGCTTTTTGAAGATGATTGATCAGAGCGTTTCTTTTGTCATTTAGTTCATGAAAAAAGAGATTTATACCTGTTCTTTCTGCTGGCAGCAAAAAAGTATCTCTATGCATATCATAAAAAATCTCTTTTACAAATGTGTCATTAATAAAATCTGCATAAACTTCTATCGGTGCATCAGGATCATGAAAAACAATATGCACATCAGCACTATCTTCTTCTTTGTTTATTTCGCATAATGTGTAACTCTTCTTCCCAACATTCATCTCATGGTTAAGCCTTTTCTTGTAAAGATTATCTTTAATTTCTTCTACATTGACTTTCAACTCTATACTAAACTCTTTAAAAGTCCCGTCGTCTGCACTGTAAAAGCTATCTAACGATTTTTGGAAAGATTTTTCCATATCATTTTTTAAGCGTTTAAAGTGTTCGTCCAAAAAAGATAATATATCAAATTTATATGTACCCTGTTCTCTACCAGATTTTGCTATTTCATAAAACACCTTGTTTTTAAATCTAAATCTCTGATCAAGATACGCATATAAAAGATAATTCAGATAAGTTTTCCCACTATTATTTTCACCGGCAAAAACTGTAAGCTTTCCAGTTTTAATATAAGCTTCTTTTATACTACCAAGATTTTTTATATATACTTCAGCCATCTCAACTTCCCCTCTTCATTATATAACATGATTTTAAATATCTTATATCTGTTCCCAAATTCTCTTTTTCTTTTTATTTGACTTACACCATCTGATACTCATTTTCGAGCCCCAGCCAGATATGCGAAGGGATCCCCAGCACATCTTCGAGCTCCAACGCCGTCGTGGGGGTAATGCTCTTTTTGCCTTTGACGATCTCGTTGATCATCTGCTTGGGGCGTCCCATGCGCTTGGCAAGCTCGGCCTGGCTCATAGCGAGCTCTTCAAGCGTTTCGGCGAGCAGTTCGCCCGGATGCACGGCCAGATCGGATATGTAGTTAGTCTCCATAATGTTTGCTTACCTCTTCATAGGCTACTTTCGAAACACTCAAATTACCGGTTTCGATCTCCTCACAAAGCCAGTCCCAAAGGCCCGGAAACTGGTCAATCGGATAATTGTCCCAAGCATAGATCATTGAGGAAGCATCAACGGTTGCCAACAAGATGTCCCTCCAGTTGATGCAGATAGTTTATCTTCAGGCCATCGAGGAATTTGCTTGCTTTGTAGAGCGTGATGACATCAAAATTTTTGGCATCTAGGACTTTTTGTACATACTTCGTTCCAAAAATATGCAACGGCTCCCGGTTGCGATGGCGATGCCCGCCACTACTTTGGGGAAGATTTTGATGGCCGAGCCAGTCTCTGTATGCTCGATACAGCACAACATCCACCCTTTGGGTATCGACCAGCCTTCGTAAGATCACTTCGGTACTTACACCCCATCGTTTTCTGAAGCTTTTAAACCAGTCACTATACTCATCAAAACGATTCGGTATGTTTCTTGTATCGATCTGAGTTAAAAAGCTTTCCGGAATCAGAAGGTTCCCAGCGAAACGGTTCGCCTCACTCTCTACATCGTGGTTGTTTGCAAAGAGATCGTTTTCATCGTCGATTCTGCTTTCCTGGTGCAACACCAGATGCGCAAATTCATGGATGAGTGTAAAGGTTTGCCTCTCTTTGGTCGTCTCTTTGCGAACGACGATAACCGGCATCTTTTGATGCCAAAGAGAAAAACCGAGCACTGGGCTTTCTTTGGGAATTTTCCATTTACCTTGATACCCTAGACTCTGTAATACAAAGATACCTTTACTTTCGATGGCCTCACGATAGCTTTCGTAGCTATTTCTTTCCGGAAGTTCCAACCACCTTCTCAATTGCAACGCTTTTTCTTCGATGCTTCCCCTAAGCTCCGGCAGTTCGAAGTCGGGCTGTGTTCCTTCAAGTTCTTCCAAAAGCCATAGATATTCATCCCGCTTTCTTTCGACACGCTCTATGAATTTTCTCATATCTAAAGAGAGATAGGGTTTTTGATTGCTAAGTGTACGAAAGTTCGCGGAGTGTACCCGCTCTTGCGTCACATCCCCTTCTTCGAGAAAAAAGAAAACCCCTTTTCCAAAAAAATCCGCCAATGTCTTGAGCTGATTGTAAGTAAGCCCGCCTTTGCCTTCAAAAAGCTTTTTGAGAGTAGATGCAGAGATGCCGGTCTGTTCGGCCAGCGCTTCAACATCGATGCCGACTTCATCGCAACACCATTGTAATCGGCGAATGTTGATAAAGTCGATGCGCTCCATTCTCCCCTCTTTCCGTTTGGTTGAATTTCCTTCTATTTTACCTCAAAGTCGTTAAGGTGATACTTTCACCTTCCCTGTTACCACACTATCGATCAACGATGCACGATACTCTTTGAGCTTTTCGATACTGCTTTCGAGCGCCTGCTCGTCGGTTCTGCTTCGTCTCATCGTTTCCCCTTCAGCTTCTCTTCTACCATCCTGTCGAAGTCGGAGCGGTACTCTCTGTCCTGCCGGACGCGAAATTCCCGATAGTGCTCGATGGCAAGCCGGTCGGCAACCTCTTTTTTGACCTTGCCAGGATTTTGCAGGATCTCGTAGCCGTTAAACTCCAAAAAGGCGTCCAGCTTTTCCACCCAGTCGCTCATGCGCATCACCACCCCGCGCCTTGCCTGATTTTCGGCGTAGTCGAGATACATACTCACGATGCGGTTTAGTTCACCGATCTCTTCCCGGGTCAGATAGTTTTTCGCTACCGTCACATCGCTTTGGAGTATTTTTCCATCCGGTGCATTTTTCCAGGTGCTCAACCCCATGTGCGCTTTTTCCTTGTCGGCACGGCTGTGGATGAGCTCCGCGGCAGTCATACCGGTAATGGCAAACTCCAGTTTGTTCTGCACTGTCTGGAAAAAGCGCTGTGTGATGGGAGAGGCAGGGTCGTAGTCGGCACTGCACTCTTTGTAGATATCGGTGATCTTCTGGTAAAAGCGCCGTTCGCTCGCACGAATCTCACGAATCTTTTCGAGTAGTTCGTCGAAGTAGTCTTTGCCAAAATGCGTACCGTTTTTGAGCCGTTCGTCATCGAGCACGAAACCTTTGACGATGAACTCCCGCAATACCCCCGTAGCCCAGATACGAAACTGTGTCGCCTGCATGGAGTTGACGCGGTACCCCACGGCGATGATGGCATCGAGGTTGTAGTGGTTTGTGCGATAACTCTTGCCGTCGGCGGCAGTATGTGCAAATTTTGCACATACTGATTTTTCTTCGAGTTCGCCGGTGCCAAAAATATTTTTGAGGTGCTTGGTAATAACACTTCGATCGACCCCAAAAAGCTCCGCCATCTGCTTCTGGCTCAGCCAGAGAGTTTCGTCGTGGAGACGGACATCGATCCTGATGCTGTTTTGCGGGGTGGTGTAGAAGAGGATAGAAGTTTCTTTCATGAAAAACTACTCTCTATTGCATTTACAATTTTTTTTCGGCCACATTCGAACTCCCAAAGCCGCCAATCTTTTGGCCTGTGAGCTTCCTCTGGTAATATGGACAAACGAATTTTGCCCGATCGCCCCCTTTTATGGCCCGCAATCCCGCTTGGGCACATCCCGAAATATCCGGTGTGGCATCGACTTTTTCACAAAATCCCATCAGAACCTCTCCGTCGATGAGACCGCCTCGGCGACGATATCGTTCGCCTTGCTGCTAAACTCTATCAATCCACCCCACTCGGCTACGATCGAATTTTCATCGCCGGGATCGAGGCTAGAGATATCGACCGTTTTGACCTTGTTCGTTTCATCTTTATCGAAAAAGTATGAGTTGAACACTTTGTTCTTCACGATATCTTCGCACAGCTCCTGCATCTCTTTTGTAGGCTCGAGATCGAAAAGCTTCAACAGCAACGAGGGATCGACTCTATGCTTCTGAATGGTTTTGATAGCCCATACGACATCGAGGAGCACCAGCGAATGGGTCGAGAGAACGACTTTATACCCGCGATGAAGAAGCTCCAAAAAGATCAGAACCAGCGAAGAGATGGCTCTGGGATGCAAGCCCATCTCGGCCTCTTCGATCACGACGATATCGATATGCTCTTTTTTGCTCGTTTTGGAAGATGGCAAGAGCCAATAGAGACCGAGCAACAGGGGCATAAACTCCCTTTGCCCCGCCGACCAGACCATAAAAGGGAGTTTGTGCGCATCGACATCCAAAACAATGCGTTTTCTAAAGCCGGTTTTGTCGAGTTTAATCTCCGCACCATTGAAAATGGTGGCATTGAGCTTTTCACGCAACACCTGTTTCATTCTTCCTGTTTGAGGGAAGATCGGCGTATCGCCTTTTCCGATACCCGCTTCCATGAGCAGACGCATCTGTTCGCTGAAGTTTTTGACGACATAAGGATCCGTGCTTTCATAATCGCCGAAGTTGCGGGGCCAGCCGTTTTTGAGTGTCAGCACCCGCTGAGCAGGGATGAGGAAGAGTTTTTCTTTTCGGGCACTGCCGGTTTTGTAAAGGTCTTTTTCGAAATCGACTCTATCTCCGTCAACGGTCACTTTGGTATCGGTTTTCCAGATACCGCTCATCCCCTCTCCGAAGTAGAGCTCCAGAAAATCGCTCCAGTTGTGATCCCAGTCGTAGCCATATTTTTTGATCTTTTTCGCTATGTCGTCGCCATCGAGTATCAGTTTGAGCAACTGCAGAAAGATACTCTTTCCCGTCGCCTGAGGTCCGGTCAGGATCGTCATATCACCCAGCTCGATTTCGGCTTTGCTTATCTGCGCGAGATTCTCTATAACAATTTTTTTCATATTTTTATCACTCCTGTTGCCATTTTAGCATCTCAAGCCCACTTGTAACGATCTCGCAATCCGTTCAAATGGAGATTGTTATATTTCACCAATCCATCGTGCATCAAGCGACCCACTACGATGGCGGGCAAAACCCCGCATCTTTTGGCAAATGCCTCGACAGACGCCCTGCTGAAATCACCATTTATGACAAACTCTTCATACACTTTGGCATCGATGAGAAAATCACCGGCGAAACGGTCGGCTTCTTCTTCCTGCTTTTTCAGTTTCGGATCGTCATAACCATCTTCCAAAAAGATTTCCCGTTTATCGTGCAAAAGCAGATGGCCTATCTCGTGAAAGAGGCTAAACCAAAAGATGTCGGCATAACTTCCTTTCAGGCTCAGTGCCACGACCGCCTTTTTCCCCTCTTCCAGCCAGAAGGTCGCGCCGTTGATTTTGGTCTTTTTGAAATGGGGCAAAAGCACCAGCGCCACACCGCAATCGGCGAGGATGGCAGCGACCTTTTGCAGCGCTTCGTTGATTTCCTTTTCCAACATCGCTTTTTTTATCTCGGGCAAACGGGATCGAAGCCCCTTTTTGTCGAAATGTTCCGTTTCGATTGTTGCCGCTTTCAGTCTGGCCGCCTGGAGCCATGTGGCGATCGCCTCATGCGATACACTTGTATGGTTGGAGACTCTGAATGCAGGCTGATAGGCTTTGACTTGAGAGATTTGAGCCAGTTTGGCTACCCCAAAAAACTTTTTTAGCTCTTCGACTTTTTCGATGGCTTTGCGTGTCGCTTTGACGAAGCCGAGCTTCGCCAATTCGGCATAAGGAAACTCCGAAACCATCGAGCTCTCTTTTTCCATCTGCTCTTTCTCTTTCTCTCTGGCACGCACCATCTGGTACTCATTCTCGAGCCCCAGCCAGATATGCGAAGGGATCCCCAGCACATCTTCGAGCTCCAACGCCGTCGTGGGGGTAATGCTCTTTTTGCCTTTGACGATCTCGTTGATCATCTGCTTGGGGCGTCCCATGCGCTTGGCAAGCTCGGCCTGGCTCATAGCGAGCTCTTCAAGCGTTTCGGCGAGCAGTTCGCCCGGATGTACGGCCAGATCGGATATGTAGTTAGTCTCCATAATGTTTGCTTACCTCCTCGATACGCACGATGTCATAGACTTCATCGACATTGCGGATGATCAGTCGATAAAAGCCTGTCAACGCGATGGCGTATTCGCCGTCGCGATCTCCTTTGAGCGGGTGAAGTTTCAAAACCGAAATGGCATAGAGGTCTTCGAAACATCGGGCTTGTTTGAGGATCGTCACCCTTTGGATGTATTTTCTGGCGACCTGTCTGCCATAGGCCTTCTCGGCCTCTTTCGCATTGAGATACTGTTTTTCCAGTTTGCGGGTTTTGAATCGTATCTGCAAGCCCGTACTCCTTCATGTATTCACCCATTAGGTGAACATTATGCCGATATATGGCTTGTAGATCGCTGAAGATGAACTGTTTCCGTTTTGGAAAGAGTTGAAGGGGGTTGGCAACTGTTCGGAAATTTCGAACAGTTGTGTGTAGTTGAATCAAAGTCTTTTTTCAATCTCTTCTGTCATAATTTTTTTAGAATGATCTCCAAAATCTGCTAAAATTTTATCACTTAGTGCAGAAAGTCTTTTGAATTTAGCCATTTTAAAAAATTTATCAAAATTATCAAAAATTGAAATGTTATAAAAATTGCTATCTTGTGCTTCATAACGATAATACATCATGCTAATCGTTGATTCTGTCAATCTTCCTTGATTGGATATTGCGTATATATTAATATATTCCTTCTCATTGTTTGTTAATGATATATCTATTGGATATAAGTTGTCAGAGTCATATTTAGGAATCCCCTGACTTATATATATGTGTTTAGGCCTGAAGTGATTTTTTACATACTCTCTTACTATTTCTACGAACTCTTTAAAAACAATTTCTCTTTTTAAAAAAGTCAAATCTTGTAAACGGACAAGGGCAGTGATATAATCTAATATTTCTTCTTGCCAATACGAAGAAGACAAGTCAATATTTTTTACAAAGTGATACTGACTTTCATTAACATCATATTGTTTTAATATTCCATAGGCTATATCCATTGCATTATCTGAAGGATCATAAAAATTTTGATCAAAAAATCTGAATATGGATAAGCCATCATCCAACAAAATTTTATTTTCATCTATCTGTTCCACAATAAATGCTATTGGGTCACTATCTAATCCTCCAAACGGTGTAATTATTTTTGCTTTATATTTATTTTTTGGTGAAAATCTTAAGCGATATTTATTGCAAAAGTCTTCGAATATCGTTTCAATCGTACTCATTAGAATAACCCCTTACTACATGGTATATCATTATCCAAATGAATGATTTCACAAAACAAAGCCATAAAACATTCAAAATTGAATGTCTTCAGCTTATTGTCCAATATATTTAAAACAAAGCTATCATATTTCAAATTTTCCTTTAAACAGTCTTCGCAATAGAGATGCAAGTGTAATTCATTGGCAATGGCTTCGCAAAAAATTTCTTTTTTACATCTTCTCCTATGAGCATCATGATAGTCCAATCTACATAAGCGAATGGAGTGTTTTATTAATATTGCACTATACTCCGGAAATTCATCACTATTGTTGTTTTGAAACACAACTTTATATCCTTGGTCAAGTTCAATTGTTGCAGTTGAAAATTTAGGTCGATTTTTCTTTGGTTTTAACTTTTTTGACAATGACAAATATTGTAATATATTTCCTTCTATTCTTTTTTGTTCTTTCAAAAAAGTCTTTATCTCTTCTCTGGAATAGATATATTCAATGGTGCGATCCATATTCATCCTCCATAATTTTAACCTTCCCTGTCACCACACTATCGATCAGCGACATCCGATACTCCTTGAGCTTTTCAATCTGCTTTTGCTGGAGTTCGATGGCCGTATCGATTTTTTTTGTCTGTTCATCAAGATGCTTAGCGATCTGTTTTTGTTCTTCTAAAGGTGGTAAAGGTACTTCTATACTTTTTATAAATACAGGGCTAACTCTTGGCATTTTTGTCCCGTATGTAGAACTATTTGATACTGATATAAAGCTTTTTGAAATCATTAAATAAAAACTGAATAAAGAATTTATTCCTTTATGTGGCGAAAATACCAATATATCACCAAAAGCTATACCATCATACTCTGCTTTATGAACTTTTGCCAAATAAGGTCTTAATTTTCCAAAAAGAATATCATTTTTTTTAAATTGGATACCTTCTCCAGAATATTTTGAACGAGAAGGAATAATTTTCCCTGTCCAACTTTCAATATTTTCCAATGCTACGACTATTTTATTTTGAATGTCAATTTTATTATTCTGCAAAGTCATACAATATTTTAACTTCCTCACCTCCCAATGCTCCGGTATCTCCCCGATCCACTCGATGCCGCTATCTTTCATCTTGACGGTTTTGTCGAGCCCCTTGGTGACGGCGTCGTTGATGAGGATTTGGCGGCGTTCTTTGAGGCGTTCGATGAGCTGTTCTTTGAGGGTGATGGCTTTGTCGATTTGGGCGGTTTTTTTGTCGAGGAAATCGGCGATTTGGATTTGTTCCTCTTTGGATGGTAAAGGTATTTTTAATCCCATTATATACTCTGGGCTTACTCTTGGCATTTTTGTCCCATAGGTGGAACTATCAACTATAGAAATAAAGCTTTTTGATGCCATTAAATAAAAACTATATGCCGAGTTAATGAGTTTATTTTTTGTAGTAAATACTAATATGTCACCAAAAGCAATACCTTCATTTTTAGATTTATGCACTTTTGCCAAATAAGGCCTCAGCTTTC
>OFBW01000029.1_pt1 | contig 26842 bp, 28 predicted proteins | sample 1520701 | NCBI WGS metagenome assembly OFBW01 (sample SAMEA3696450, study PRJEB22514) | metagenome | biome: water; feature: marine; material: hydrothermal vent | place: Pacific Ocean | collected 2014-08-16 | depth 1514 m
CTAATATTAATTTAACTAAATTATCAGATGTAGACTCAACCAATTTACAATCTGGGAATGCTTTGGTTTATGATGGATCAAAGTTTGTATCTAAAGAATATAAGTTAAGTGCTTTATCGGATATAGATTTTAGTGAATTAGAAGATGGATATGCATTAGTATGGGATGCAGCAAATAATAAGTTTAAATCTGTTGATCCCAATGAGCAAGGTTGGGGTGGTGGAAGTACACCAGCACCTGGTAATATAGGTATATTTGCAGGTGGTGGGTATGGTAATAATGAAGAAACAGATATTATTGAAAAAATTAATATTGATCAAACTGGCTCAAATGCTAGTAATTATGGTAATTTATCTGATAATGCTAGACATTATGCAGCAGGTATATTTAGACATGCTTCAGCAGTTGCTGCATTTACAAATGCTTCAACAAACTCTTATAAAAGATTGATTCCTGGTTATGAAGCACCAAATATTTTAACATATTCTGCTCAAAATAGATCAGCTGCTTGTAGAGTTCCTTATGGAGCTGGAGCACCTGCTACTAGACTTGAGATGAGATTTCCTGATAGTACTGCCAATCCTTATTTGGCATTTTCGGCTATGATGCTTGCTGGTCTTGATGGTATCAAAAATACAACTGTTCCTGTTGGTCCAATGGACGAAGATCTTTATGAGCTTTCTCTTGATGAAATTCGTGAAAAAGGTATTCCTCAAATGCCACATACACTTCGTGAAGCACTTGAAGGACTTATCTCAGATAACGATTTCTTGAAACCAGTATTTAGCGATGACTTCATCGATACTTACCAACTCTACAAATTTGAAACTCAAGTTTGGCCAGACGAATCAAGACCAACAGCATTCGAGTTCAAATCAACATTCTCATGCTAAACCTTATCTCAGGCTCTCTTGCCTGAGACAAGTTTTACCTTACACCACATAACAAACCAATACCTAATAAACTTCAATAACTTATTTTCATCATCTAAACCTAAAAAATTAAAACTTTTGATCTAGATCAATACCCCCCCATACTTTTATGCTATAGATATTGAAAAAGGGAGGAGCCATTATGAAACGATTCATTAGTATGCTGTTGATAGGATTTACAACTATTCTTTTTGCGGATCAAATAGATGTTACCGTATCCGAAGGAACAGATCAAAGTGTTATTGAAGCGTTGATACCAAAACCTGCTAATCCCGAGGTCGATGCAAACATAAGCATACAAGCCATATTTACAGATCCTCTCAATCCAATGATGACAATGCATAGCGTAACTCTTCACAAACTGGGTGGAGACAAGCAGAAAGGCTTTTTTATATTTATATTTGGAGGAAGCAAAAACAAAAAGATAAGCGGCCAGACATCCTATGACCAAAGCACTTATACTATCACCTTTACACCGGATAATCCTTTGGAGGTTGGTTTTTATGAAGTGAGTTTCAAACACTTGATGGCAATGAAACCAGGTAGAGATATGAGAATCAAAGCTATCAAATACCGTTTCTATGTACCCGAAGTGATCAACGGTTTCAAACTGCCGCCCGAGCCGGATGAAGATAAAAACAACGAAACCCTGCTTGGAATAGATTTCAACCGTAACGGCATTCGGGATGATGTGGAGAGATTAATAATTATAGAAGAAGCAAAAAATAATGAGTTTCCAAAAACACAAACCGCCATCTCTTTACAATATGCTCAAGCATGGCAAAAGATGATCGAAACTCCGACACTGGAGACAAGAAAATATTTGGAAAAAGCTTCTGCATGTCAATGGTATTTTTTTAATAAGAACACGAAAAATATTAGTGGATATAGGAAAGGTAGACTTTGGAGAAAAAATCATGTTAGTATATTAGGTGTTAAAATAGAAGATGCTATTTTTAATACCAAAGAGCGAATCCTAAGGCGTTTTGAGTTCAATCGGGCATGTAGTGGCCATATTTTTGAAGCAAAAACACCATCTGTTGAAAACTGTATGATTAATATAGATACATTAGGAGAATAAATTTGTAAGATGAAAAGAATAATTTTGGTAGTGCTCAAATTTCTGTGTCACCTGAGAAAAGCCGTAATATAGGGCTTTTAGGGTAGAGATTGGGAAAGGTCGATCTCCTTTGTATTGGTGGAAATGAAAAGCTGCACCCCATTTCGTTGCTTGAAACTCTTTTTGAGTTCCTGTGAACTTGGAGTGGAGCGAGGATATCTTGACGCAACAATATGACACTCTCTTGGAATATTTTTATGAAGGTTATTGCAGTACTTCATACTATTTTCCAGCTGCTCTACCGCTTTCTCGATATCTTTTCCTTTTAGCTCTACATAAAAAACTTTTAGTGGCTTTTCTCCGTTGCATTTTTGCATTATTTCAAATAGATAATCGCACTTTTTCCCCGTAGTAATATAGCACCCATCGACCTTGACTTTGTTTACGGAGAGAGCAGCGATATTTTTCAGCACAAAGCTTCTTTTGTTTTCTTTGACTGAGATATTTCGATTGTTGTTGCAGTCATTACAGTCTATGATCATTCCATATCCAAAGAAATCAATTTGTCGAAAGTTTCATTGAATTCATCCGAAACTGAATCTATGATATTTACTCCTATCAGTCGCGTATCATCGTTTTTGATACTTTTGAGAATCCCATTTTCTATGGTGTATGCCTGAAAATCATCGTAGTTGATACAGAAATCACTATCGACAATATCTTTTATGCTTTTTTCGCCATATTTCTCCATAATATCGTAGGCATAAATATAGTTGTTGAATGCTGTCAATATATATGGACTGTGTGTCGTAATCAGAATAGATTCTCCATACTTATATATTAGGGATATCAGGGAGACAATATTTTTTTGAGAAGTTGGGAAAAGGTGTGCCTCCGGCTCCTCAAGAAAATAAAATTTCCCATCCCTGTTTATATCAAGAAAAGGAAGTACTGCCAACACAAGTAGCATTGGTAGTGCTTCTTGCTGGCCGGAAGAGGTATTGGAGAGGTTGACCATGTCTCCTTCCATCTCTATCCAATCCTGCTCATCTTTATAATGATAGCTTCCGCTTAGAATATTCTCGGATAAACTTTTGATTTTTTTATAAAGTTTCGTTTTGACAATTTGATTGTTTTGAATGAGCTCCATGGAGTAGATACTTTTCGTAAATTCATACTGCGAACCAAACTCACTAATAAAAGGATCGATATCGATATTTTTTGAAAGGAATGAAAAAATATTCTTTTGGAGATTTGCGAAAAAAGATCGGCTTGCCGGTATGAAAACAGACTCTCCAAATAGTTTTCCAAAATCTTTATTGTTGTAAATATGTTCTTTTCTGAAATCAAAAAAAATATTCCAAAGTACCTCGTTGCCATTTGATTTTTTCTGAAATGCTCTATATTTGCTTCTAAGATTTTTCAACAATGATGAGAGTTCATCGGAAATATTTACAGTGACTTTTCTTTGTGCTTTCTTTTTTGAAATCGTGATCGTATATTCGTTATATATATATTTCACTAAAAAGCTTTTCTCCTTCCATGTATATTTCGGAAAGTATTTCTCAAAAGCTTTTTCAATTCCTTTGATATAGTCTGATTTCAACTCATTGTTTTTTACTGATATGAGAAGTTTTTCACTAATGGACTTACGACAGAAGTAAAGCAGTTTCGCCAGCAGGCTTTTCCCATTGGCTTGGGGACCGATGATGACATTGATCTTCCCTACCTTTACTTCTGCCTCTTTTATAACAAGAAAGTTCTCTACAATCAACTGTTCCATCTTGATACCTTCAAGCGTTTGGGGTATTGTAACGCACTTTTGAAAAAACCGACAATCGTCACATCCTGCTTGGCAAACACCATTATCGTTATCACCTCTTGCCTCTGTCCGCACGCTCTGCGGCAATGATAGATTTTCAAGTATCACCCCACCTTCTCGCGACGCTGATGGCGATAGCTTGCAGGAGTGGGATAAAGCAGGAGGTGATACGAAAGAGTGATAGGCTCGATTCGCCGCTCTCCTCTTTCATCTTTTGCTTATGGGCGACTACTTCTCCCCTCTTATCTGATAGCTTATGTCTCCGGCACCGAAAGCGACGGTCAATCCGTCGGAAAACTCTCTGACTACATGTGTGTCTCTAAAGACTTTTACCGTGCCGTCGATTTTGCTCACCCTATCCGCCATGATGGGAGAGTGGCGGCTGAAAGCCCCTTTCAGGTCTATGGGGATTTCGATTTCACCGGCGGACCAGATAGGGAGTATGACAAGCTCGTCCACACCTTCGAAGCACTCCACGAAACCCTTGAGATTGTCCATTGTCCTGCTGTATTTGTGCGGTTGCCATATCGCTCTTATGCTCTTCAATCCCCTCTTTCGGGCGAAAAGCTCTATCGCTTCGAGTGTCGCCTTTATCTCCGTGGGGTGGTGGCCGTAGTCGTCTATTACTACGAAATCTTTTTCATCATGGACGATATCGAAACGCTTCTTTATCCCCCTGTATGCGGAGAGATTTTTCGCGACACTCTCCCGACTCTCTCCAAGCTCCATGGCCGCCCTCACCGCCAGCGCCGCATCCAGCGCTATATGCTCTCCGAAACCGAAAACCTCGAATCTGCCGTAGCCTTCAAGCTCGAAAGAGGTGTAGGGTTCTGTATCTCGGAGTATAAATTCTATATTTTTTATATCTTTGGAGGGGTAGAGGTAGATTGCGTTTTTCGCATCGAGTTTTCGCAAAAAGCTGTCGTCACCGTTGAGTACGGATATTTCGGCTAAGGCTATGAACTTTTCGTACGCTCCATAGAAGCGCTCGAGATCGTAGCCGTAATACTCCATATGCTCCGGTTCCACATTGGTGACGACGGCAAGATAGGGATTGGAGTTGAGAAAGCTCTCGTCGCTTTCATCCGCTTCGAAAACCACACTCGCATCCTCTCCCTCTCTGACATTGGAGCCGAACTCCTTGCTTATGGCCCCGATAAGCGCCCCGCTTTTTGGAAGCAAGGATGCAAGCATGGCCGAAGTGGTACTTTTGCCGTGAGCTCCTCCCACCGCATAGACTCTGCTCTGTGCAAGGATGAATTTGAGAGACTCTTTTCTGCTGAGCAGTTCGATTCCGAGCTCTTTGGCTCTGCGATATTCGGGATTGTTCGCCCTCACGACGGCCGAATATATCACCATATCGGCACCCTCTACGGCGTCGGGATGGTGTGGTATCGTGATTTTGGCACCGTAGTTGAGTGCCAAATCGTCCGTTATCTCGCTCTGTCTTATGTCGCTTCCGGAGATGCTATAGTCTCTCGACGAGAGAAATTTCGCCAGAGCCGAAAGACCGATTCCCCCTATCCCTATGAAGTGTACTCTTTTCATTCTCTACCGCTCCATCATAGTTTGGCCAACATCTCTCTACCCTCCTGCACCTCTTTATGGAAGAGCTGAAGCAGGATATCGCTCGGCTGGGAAAAGGATGTTATGAAGAAGGCAAGGGGATCGTTTGGATCTATATCGCTGTCGTTTACATCGGCGATATTCTCTATGAAACTGTCGAAATCGTGTCCTGCCATGAGAGCGGCGGCATGGACCATCATGGCATCGCTGAGCTCGCTCTGCGTGATGAGGTGGTGCAGAGTCAGAAAGATCTCTTTGGCCCCTTTGAGATCGTTTTCGCTATATCTCTGTATGGCATGTTCGTAGATTGCCCTAGAGGTGGCCCACTGTTCCGGGTCGGACATATCGAACTTTCTCTTTTCACTCAGAATCTGGGCCAGATTGTCGAAAGCCTTGTCAACTATGAAGGTAAAGATTTCGTTTATATCATCTTGTGCGGCTCCAATGACCAGTTTCGCATCCAGAAGCTGATATCCTCTGGCTATCGACTCCTTCTCTCTCATCTCCTCTTCCAGCAATTTCAGATTTTTCAGAAACTCCGGGTCTCTTTTCAAAGCTTCTATATCCAGCTCTTCACTCTGCACGGATACTCCTTTCGATACCAATCAAGGCTTTTTCGGATTTTCATTATTATAGCGTTTAAGAGTTTGAAGCCGGAAGTGATGACTCTCGTGCTCCGTTTCGTATGTGTTATAATTGAGACAAAAGAGAGGGAGGGGCTGTTGAATCAGAGGGTATTCGAGCAGAAAGTGAGAGAGAGACTGTTTCATTCGCTCATGCTCTATGGAGAGAATGACTATATGATGGAGTATTATCTGGAGCTCTACAAAAAGACTCTGGATGCTTCGGAGTCTATGCTCTCTCTCTACTATGAAGAGTATGATTTCAAAAGAGCCAAAGAGTATATCTCTCAATCTTCACTTTTCGGAGGAAACAATCTGCTCGTAGTCAGAAGCGATAGAAAGATAGCGCCAGCAGAGTTGGCGACTCTCGTGGAGTTGAGTTTCAGGGGAGAGGGGAACTATTTTCTCTTCCTATATACCGGTGAAGTCAGGAAGGCTTCGACAATGAGCAAGAGTTTCGACGAAAAGAGAGGTGCCGCACATGTGAGACTCTTCGAAACGAACTACAGAGATGCGATGAATATGCTCAACGAGAGAGCTTCGCAGCTCGGTATGCAGATGGAACCCTATGCGATGGAGCATCTCTACACTCTGCTCAACGGCAAACTCTCTCTGGCTATGAACGAACTCGAAAAACTATCCATCCGAAAGGAGAGTATAGGCAGAAAAGAGATAGATGCGATGGTATATTCGGCGGCACCTGTTTCGGTGGACGAGGTACTGCTGAACCTTTTCGAAAAGAGAGATATCACCGATACGCTGGAGAAGCTGCTCGAACTTGGAGAGAATGAAAACAGCATACTCAGGGCGCTTCAGCGCTTCGTACAGAATCTCTTCCTCTTTCACAGCTATATCAGACTCCATGCAGAGCCCGACTCGAGAGAGATTCTGGGCTACAGACTCCCCCCTCAACTCGAAAGAAGAATAAAATCTATCGTCGTGAGACTGAAGCCGGCGACGATAGGGGAGCTTTACGAACTTGTAATGGATTATGAGCTTCGTATGAAGAGCTCCCGCCCGGTATCTACCGAAACACTGCTCTATGCGCTCTTCATAAAAGCCGAAGAGCTGCTCGCGAGAGCATCATAGAAAACTCAGCTTTTTAGGGTAGAATATCTTTTCCAAAAATTCTTGCTCGTTTTTGGACGGCACAGTGCCGTGAGAATGGGCTGAAAAACCACAAGAAGGATTGAGATGAATCATTACGAGACGCTGATTGTCATAAAACCGACATTGACCGAAGAAGAGATAAAAGCTCAGATAGAGCGCGCGAAAAGTATCGTTACCGAGCAAAACGGAGAGATACTGGCGACCGACGATATGGGAATGCGCAAGCTGGCATATCCGATAGAGAAGCAGGAGCGCGGATACTACAGCGTAATATATTTCACGGCCACGGGAGAAGCGGTACACGAGCTCGAGAGACAGATGAGATACAACGAAGATGTGCTTCGTTTCATGACTGTAAAATACAGCAGCAAAAAAGAGATAGCGCAGTTCGAAAAAATGCTCGCGAAAGCCAAAAAAACCGAAAGCTCCCAGAGTGCGGAAGAGAGCCCCGCTCAGGAGCAGAGTGAAAAAGAAGAGGCGTAAGCCGGGAGTTATTGATGTATAACCGAGTGATACTGGTAGGGAATCTGACCAGAGATGTCGAAGTCAGATACGCAACGAGCGGAAGCGCCATAGGCAAATGCGGAATCGCCACCAACCGCAGATTCAAAAGCGCCGCCGGAGAACAACGGGAAGAGGTGATGTTCATAGATCTCACATTCTTCGGCAGAACGGCGGAGATAGCCCATCAGTATCTTCGGAGAGGAAGTAAGGTTCTCGTAGAGGGAAGGCTGGTGCTGGAGCAGTGGACCGCCGCTGATGGGAGCAAAAGAAGCAAGCACTCCGTCACAGTCGAAAATATGCAGATGCTCGACAGCAGAGGCAGCCAGGGAGCCATGGATGGCGGAAGCGAAGCCTATGGCGCCCCTGCCCGCAGTACGGGCGGGAGCTACGGCTCGGCTCCCGCCGAAAACTACGGGACTCCCCGGCAGTCGCCGCCATCCTCCGAAACACCGCAACAGAGTGTTCCAGAGATAAATATAGAAGAAGACGAAATACCATTTTAGGAGAAAAGACAATGGCTGAAAGAAGAAAATTCAAGAAGAGATACTGCCGCTACTGCGAGCAGAAGGTAGAGTTCATAGACTACAAAGATCTCAATATGCTCAAGTACTCTCTCTCCGAGAGATACAAGATTATGCCCAGAAGACTTACAGGCAACTGCAAGAAGCACCAGGAGATGGTGACGACTGCTATCAAGCGTGCAAGACAGACTGCACTTATCCCATACATAGTTGACCGCAAGCGCGTAGTCGAAAACCCCTTCGAACTTATAAAATAGTTCCGATTCTCCGGCACTCTCCATGCCGGAGAGTCCACCCCCCCTTGGATACTTTCGAAACGAAAACCGTAAATATACTCAATAAGCGCAATACCTCTCTAATTTATATATAATTCCCCATACAAAAAGATAGGAGAGACAATGGCTACAGTCGGTATGGGTGATATTAAAAAAGGGGTGAGACTCGAACTCGACGGAAACCCCTACAAAGTTATAGAGTTTCAGCATGTAAAACCGGGCAAGGGTGCCGCATTCGTGAGAATCAAGATAAGAAATCTCTCCAGCGGCAAAGTGATAGAAAAGACGGTGCATGCCGGAGACAAATTCGAAGTGCCCAATCTCGAGCAGAAGAAGATGCAGTATCTCTATGACGACGGGGATTTTCTCCAGTTTATGGATATGGAGACCTACGACCAGATAGGACTTAGCAAAGAGCAGGTGGGAGATCTTTTCGATTTCATGATAGATGGTATGCAGACCGATATACTCTTTCACAACGGCAAGGCCATAGCGGTGGAGATTCCCCAGACGGTCGAACTAAAGGTGGTAGAGACCCCTCCCAATTTCAAGGGTGATTCACAGGGAGGCAAGAAGCCTGCGACACTCGAAAGCGGTGCCGTGATACAGGTGCCTTTCCATATACTGGAGGGTGATACGGTCAAGGTGGATACGACGGAAGGAAAGTATCTCGAAAAGGTGAAATAAGAGGCAAGGAGTGAAATATGGCAAGAGTCATCGTACCTCTGGCTGAGGGTTTCGAAGAGATAGAGGCGGTGAGTATCATCGATATACTCAGAAGGGGAGGATGCGAAGTGGAGAGTGCCTATCTCCCCGGCGAATTTCCAAGCGACTTCGTGCAGGGTGCCAACGCTATAAGCATACAGGCAGACAGGGCTCTGGAGGGGGTCTGCGCGGATGAATACGATGCCATAGTCCTGCCCGGAGGATGGGGAGGTACCAACAGGCTGGCCGAAGATGAGACGGCGCAGTCTCTGCTGAAGGAATTTTCGGAAAAAGGCAAATGGGTGGCCGCCATGTGTGCTGCCCCATACGCACTGCATGTCGCGGGGGTGCTCAGCAAAAGATACACCTGCTATCCGAGTGTGGAAGAGCAGATAAGGCCGGAAGACAGAGTGGCTGATGAAAAGGTCGTGGTGGATGGAAAGGTGATTACTTCCCAAGGGCCCGGGACAGCCATCTGTTTCGCTCTGGAGATAGTGAGGCAACTCCAGGGAGAAGAGAACTACAAAGCGGTGCGCGAAGGGACACTCTCCACCCACTGTTAAAAATCGGAGCGATAAAGTCAATCTTTTATCTACTACAAGAGGGCAGTTCGCCTCTCTTGTGTATAGTCTCACCTCATCCTTATATGCCTTCTTATCTTTCTTACGAGAGCAAGATCGATAGAGTGTTGCAGAGACTGGGAGAAGTCTTCCGTCACTATACCTCCTCCCGGTGAGTAGAAACCGCTGGAGCAGGCCATTCCCTCCTTCGCACTGTTGGCTACCACCACATAACACTGGTTTACCAGAGCCAGAGCCGAAGCGAGTATCTCCAGATGTCTCTTTCTCGGTACTCCCCACTGTGCCGGCACTATTATCACATCACAATCCTCCAGACGACTCCAGAGCTCCTTGTATCTGAGCTCGAAACAGATCAATATTCCATACTTCACGCCGCCGATTTCGAAAGGCACTATCTCCTCTTCCCCGCCGGCGAGCAGATATCTATCTTCATCCCCCAGCAGAAAGAGTCTGTGTTTCGCCTGTCTGTGTACGACTCTTCCGTCGTGAATCACTACCGCTTCGTTGACATAGCCTTCCGCTCTTCTTGCCAATACCGTCAAAACCAGTATCCTGCTCCCCACCACCTGCTTCAATCTCTCGACGGCATACTCTCCGAAATCCGCCGCGGAGTCGAGATTGTCGTAGTCGTAATCGCTCAGACAGACCTCCGGGGCCACCAGCAGCTCACTCCCGGGGTGAGCTTCGAGTATCGAGACGATACGCTCCAGATTCCTGCCGTACGGTACTCTGTTTTTCAGCTGCATCGCCACAGCCTCCACTCTCTTCTTCACCATAGCCTCCTTCCTGCAGATGGAATATGCACGATTATACATGGCGCATTTTTAAGTATCCTGACAAACTAAAACGATTATACTTCGTTCCATGAAAGATAACGAACTGTTCAGCCAGCTGCTATATTCTCTACAACCCTATCCGGCCATGCGTTTCCTGCTCTTTTGTAGCGAGTGGGGAGAGAGGGAGCGGACTCTTGCGCGCTTCTGTCTCGAAGGAGAGCATGAGCTTCAGGTCTATGGGGTGGATATGGATATGCAGAGTATAGACGATGCGAAAATCAGAAAGAGGGTTTTTCGCGCTTCTCAGGAGAGATACAATCTTCAGGGAAGACTCTACGATTATGTTTTCGTAAATGCCGTTATGGATGAGATGGAGACTTTTCTCGAGCGCATCTATACAGCCATGATGAACGCCGGACGAATCTACATAGATTCGAAAAACTGCGAAGAGAAAAATTGCGAAACTCTCGGACAAATTATAGAGAAGTGCAACTATCTCAGTGTCAGTCTGATAGCGCTCAGCGAAGAGACGGCATATCTGAGCGCCAGAAAAATGCACGGATGGGGAGATTGAGCCATGGCCAAAGCCAGATTCAGAGATGTAAAACAGGGCAGAATAGGCGATAACGGGAAAGAGAAAGAGGGCTACTCATACCCCTCCATGGGCAGGAGAGTCAAAGCCTTCATAACGGACAGCTTCATGCTTCTGATGCCCATAATGTACATTGTCTTCTACCTCGTCATGGGAGGCAGAGAGGGCTTTGCGGCCAACAAAGTCCTGGGTTGGATAGATATCATAGTGCCTTATCTCCTGATAAGTATGGCTTTCATAGCCAAAAGTGGGCAGACACCGGGAATGAGAGCCTACTCCATGAAAGTGGTCGATGCGAAGTCGAAGGAGACGCCGGGTCTGTTTAGAATTTTCCTGCGTCAGCTACTTGGGGTTTTGGACTTCCTCTTCTTCGGCTGGATAGTCGGTTTTTTCAGGAAGGACCACCGGAGCCCGCATGAACTGATAAGCTCGACTGCGATGGTGGATACCGAATAGACGATGATCGCTCTTTTCATCTGTATCTTCTACTTCTTCTATTTCGCACTGGTGGCGATATATATCGTCTTCCTCCCCAAGATGTTCTCTATCTCGGGATACGACGCCTCCCATATAGGGGCTCTCTTCGCTGCGGCACCGGCCATGCGTTTCATCCTCCCTTTCATATTCAGACAGTTCGGAGGCTTGAACCACACTCTCTTCAATCTGGCCCTTGTCGTACTCTTTACAAGCTCCGCCCTCTTCATCCCCGCTTTGCAAAACTTCTACGCTCTTTTCGCACTCAATCTCGTCTATGGAGCCGCCATGGGGATGATTCTGCCCTATGTGGATACCATTGCCCTGCACTACATCGAAAAGGAGCGCTACGGCAAAGTACGGCTTTGGGGCTCCATAGGCTTCATGCTGATGGCCCTATGGCTCGGAAAGGTTCTTCAGACGGTGGAGCAGTCGCTTCTCTACTTCACTCTCGCGGCTCTTGCCACAATGCTTTCGGGATGGTATATAGGAAGATACGAAAACTCCTCTTCGATGGCTGCGAAGAGTCCGCAAAAGAGCGGAGAGGGCGAAAGTTTCTCCATCTCCCGCTACTGGGCTTTCTGGCTCGCTGCCTTTTTGCTGCAGGTTAGTTTCGGAGCCTTCTACAACTTTTTCACCATGTACGAAACGGCTCACGGCATCTCTCTCGAGATGAGCAGCTGGCTATGGAGTTTCGGAGTCATATGCGAAATAGTCATGCTCTACTTCCAGGGCCCCCTGCTCAGGCGCAATCTACTCTCCATAATAGAGTTCGCCACCTTCGCGACAGCCCTGCGCTGGTTTGCACTCTGGTACTATCCCGACTCCCTCCCCGTCGCCTTCCTCTCCCAGTCTCTGCATGCCGTCAGCTTCGCACTCTACTACAGCGCCGCCATATCCTACATCTACGGACTATACAGAGAGAAGAAACTGGCCCAGCAGTTCTTTCTGGGTATATCCTTCGGTCTGGGAGGCAGTGTCGGCGCTCTGAGCGCAGGCTGGTTCTACGAAGTGGATGCAAAGAATCTCTTCCTGTATCAGTCTCTCATAGCGCTTATGGCTTGGTATATGATGAGAGTTCATTCCGAAAGGAGAAGGGAATATGAGAGTATATGAGGCCGCGATTCTGGCAGGAGGAAAAAGCTCCCGCATGGGGAAGGACAAGGCTCTGCTGCCTTTTGGCGGATACACTTCCCTCGCGAGATATCAGTACGAAAAGCTCAAAAGAGTTTTTCCGAAGGTCTATATCAGCTCGAAAGCCGGAAAATTCGATTTTCAAGCCGATATAGTGGAGGATGGCGACAGCGAGCTCTACTCCCCTCTTATAGCCCTGCATACGCTGCTTGCGCACATAGAGGGCGAGGCGCTTTTCGTCATTGCTGTGGATATGCCTTTCGTCGGTAGTGCAGCGATAGAGGAGTTGAGGAGGCTTTTCGAGAAACGGGAGGGTCTCGAAGCGGCTATGCTGGCAGGTCCGAACGGGAGAGAACCCCTCTGCGCCATCTACGCCAAAAGTGCTCTATCGGAAATTCGCAAGAGAATATCCCGGGGAAATCATAGGCTCAACTCTCTCATCGACGCTCTCGAACACGAGGAGCTGGCATGTAACGAGCCCGAGACTCTGTGCAACCTCAACCACCCTTCGGACTATCTGGAGGCTCTGCGCAAAAAAGGGTAGGAGCCGGGCTTTTCGGGTATGATACGCCAAAAGGCTTTTTTGTACAAAAAGATAAGAAAAAGGAGAAAAATTGGCACTGGCACTGGCACGCAAATATCGTCCGCGCTCCTTCGACGACCTGGTGGGGCAGGAGAGTGTATCCGTAACCCTCTCGCAGGCGCTCGACAGCGGCAGACTGACCCACGCCTATCTATTTTCGGGCCTGCGCGGAAGCGGCAAGACATCCACAGCCAGAATATTCGCCAAGGCTCTGCTGTGCGAAAGAGGCCCCTCCTCCAGACCCTGCGAAGAGTGTCTGCACTGCACGATGGCCAACGAAAACCGCCATATGGACATCATAGAGATGGATGCCGCGAGCAACAGAGGTATAGACGATATAAAAGAGTTGATAGAACATACGAGATACAAACCGGGAAGCGGCAGATTCAAGATATTCATAATCGACGAGGTGCACATGCTCACGACCCAGGCCTTCAACGCCCTTCTCAAGACCCTCGAAGAGCCTCCCGATTTCGTGAAATTCATACTCGCCACTACCGACCCACTCAAACTGCCGGCCACCATTCTCTCCAGGACCCAGCACTTCAGATTCAAAAAGATATCCCGCAAACTCGTACATCGCCATCTCGAACATATACTCAATCTCGAAAAGATAGCCTACGAGAGCGATGCACTCGAGATAATCGCCAGAAGCGGAGCGGGCAGTCTGAGAGACTCTCTGACACTTCTGGACCAGGCTATAGTCTATAGCAAAGAGAAGATAGATATCGCCACGGTCACCGGCATGCTCGGTATCATAGAGCCTGCCGCACTCGACAATCTGCTCGATGCCATCTTCCACAAAGACAGAGAGAGGATTCTCTCCTTCATCGCATCGAGTACGGAGTATGAGGCCGAGATGATAATAGATGAGCTGACTCTGCACATAAAAGAGCTCCTCCTAAATAGAGAAGGCCCCTTCACCCCCATGATTCTCGACCGCTTCTTCCGTATTCTCGCAGATGCCAGGTCTCTGCTGCATATCGGCTCGGACGGCGAATTCGTCATCTCTCTGACCCTCTTCAAGATGCTCGAAGCCCTCAATATCAGGGAGATAGACGAAACCATAGCCATACTCCAAAAAGAGCTCTCCTCCAAAGGCTCACCAGCCGTAGTCACGACTCCAGCGACAGCAAAGAGAGCCTCTTCCTCCGCCGGGAAAGCGGATATGAAAGCGAGCGGCCCCGAAGCTGCCTCTGAGGATGGAGCATCTATCGCGCAAAGAGGCGGCGATACGGGTGAGTTGAAATTCAAAACCCTCATAGCCAAACTCTACGACAGAGATTACGATTTGGGCAGCTGTTTCGAAAAGAATATACGCTTCAAAAGTTACGAAGGCTCGACTCTGAGCTGGATATCCTCCGCAGAGGGGGAGGAGCGCAAAATGCTCATAAAGCACTGGAGTCTCATCAGGACTTTCGTGCAGGAGATTTACGGTCTCTCGACGAAGATATCCAATATTCCGGCACAAAAGAGTGCTGAAACCTCCCCCGGGGAGGATAAAAAAAAAGCCGATAACATCTCCTCCCGCGACGATGGAGAGATAGCGCGCACAGAGCGGCTTGCCGAGTGTGAACTCCCGGACAACGCTTCAGGAAGCTCCACACTCGAGAGTGTGCAATTCCCCGCCGACTGCGAAAAGGAGGAGAAGGAGGCTTCTATCGAGAAAGAGCCCTCGAAGCTACTCGACGAAGCCATGGTAAAAGAGGCTATCGAACTCTTCGGGGCCAAAAAGGTTAGAATAAGAAGGAAAAGCTAAACGGATCTCTCAAAGAGTATTGAGCCCATTCGGGATTCAACCCGAATGGGGCTTGAAGGATAAATAGGTATTACATCATACCCATTCCGCCCATTCCCATATCGGGAGCGGCAGGAGCGGGTTTCTCCTCTTTGATTTCGCTAACGGTAGCTTCGGTAGTCAGGAGCAGGCTCGCTACCGAAGTGGCGTTTTGGAGCGCTATTCTCTCGACTTTGAGAGGATCGATGATTCCCGCTTCGAACATATCCACATACTCGCCATTGGCGGCATTGAATCCGAAGTTGGCTTCATCGCTGCTCGAAACCTTGTCGGCTACGACACCGGCATCGAATCCTGCATTCTCCGCAATCTGCTTGACGGGAGCTTTGATCGCTCTGAGGATGATGTCGGCTCCTACCTGCTCGTCACCTTCGAGCTCGAGAGATACAGCCTTGGCAGCCTTGAGCAGAGCGGCACCTCCGCCAATGACGATACCTTCATCTACAGCCGCCTTGGTGGCGCTCAGAGCGTCATCGACTCTATCTTTTTTCTCTTTCATTTCGGTTTCTGTAGCCGCACCTACCTTGATTACAGCCACACCGCCGCTGAGCTTGGCGAGTCTCTCCTGGAGCTTCTCTCTGTCGTAGTCGCTCGTAGTGTTCTCTATCTGGGTCTTTATCTCTTTGATTCTGCCCTCTACAGCCTCTTTGTCGCCCTGACCATCGACGATAGTGGTGTTGTCTTTGTCGATTACGACTCTCGCCGCTCTACCAAGCTGGTCTATAGTGGTCTTCTCGAGTGTCAGGCCGAGCTCCTCTGTAATGACCGTTCCGCCTGTAAGGATGGCGATATCTTTGAGCATCTCCTTCTTGCGGTCACCGAATCCGGGCGCTTTGACAGCCGCGATATTGAGAATACCCTTGAGTCTGTTGAGTACCAGCGTAGCGAGAGCCTCACCCTCTACATCGTCGGCGATGATGAGCAGAGGTCTTCCGCTCTGCTGAGTCTGCTCGAGCAGAGGAATCAGGTCTTTGAGACTGCTGATTTTGAAATCTGTCACGAGAATCAGAGGATTCTCCAACTCGGTCGTCATCTTTTCGCTGTTTGTCACGAAATATGGAGAGAGGTAACCTCTGTCGAACTGCATACCCTCGACTACATCGAGTTCGTCGTTGATACCCTTGGCCTCTTCTACCGTGATGACTCCATCTTTGCCGACCTTCTCCATCGCTTCGGCTATCAGCTCACCTATCTTCTCGTCGCTGTTGGCGGAGATTGTGGCTACCTGGGCTATCTCTTTTTTGTCTTTGACCTCTCTGGCTATCTTCTTGAGCTCTTCGATGATAGCACTGGAGGCTTTGTCCATACCTCTTTTCACTTCGATAGGATTGGCTCCTGCTGTAATGTTTCTAAGCCCCTCTTTGAAGATGGATTCGGCCAGTACGGTAGCTGTAGTCGTACCGTCTCCCGCCTCGTCCGCCGTATTACTGGCCACCTCTTTTACGAGCTGGGCACCCATATTCTCCAGAGCGTCGCTAAGCTCTATCTCTTTGGCCACAGATACACCGTCTTTGGTAATGCTCGGTGCACCGAAGCTCTTCTGGATGAGTACATTTCTACCTCTGGGTCCCATAGTCACTTTGACCGCATCGGCCAGTTTTTTCACTCCACTATAAAGTCCGTTTCTCGCACTGTCCGAAAAGAAAATCTCTTTTGCCATTTCACTCTCCTTCAATTTCAATAATTTATTTGCTTATAGAGACGAATCCGTCGTTCTTATTTGATAAGTCCGAGAATCTCGTCGCTGTTGAGGATGAGATACTCTTTGTCGTCGAGGACTATCTCGCTTCCGCCATACTTCGCGAAGACTACGGTATCACCCTCGTTGATACCCTCCTCTTTCGCATCGGGTCCTACAGCCAATACCTTCCCCTGAAGGGGTTTCTCTTTTGCATTGTCAGGAATGATGATTCCGGATGCGGTAGTTGTAACCTCCTCCTCTCTCTCTATCAACACTCTGTTAGCTAACGGTTGAAAGTTCATTGTCACTCCTTTACTCTGAAATTTTGCGTAATTCTAATCAATTTCATAGTGATTGTCAAGAGTTCTTTCTAAAAATTTTAAATTTTATTAGTCGTAACGACTCAAGTTTACTTAGTGAATGTTTAGAGCTTTTATTTTTTTATAAAATTTAGAGTTTTTTATTGACATATGCAGAGTTGTAAGATATAATGCGGCTCCAATTGATGGCTGGGTAGCTCAGCTGGTTAGAGCGCTGGTCTCATAAGCCGGAGGTCGGGGATTCAAGTTCCCCCCCAGCTACCATCTACCGTTTATCATCTCTCATCTACTATTTTAAGTACTTTGTTTTGTTGGCTTTAAGTTTATATTTGAATATTTATGGTTTGTTTGTTTTTGAAAGTAAAAAAAACTCAAAGGGGAAAGAATGGATGGTGCGGCAGAGAGGATTTGAACCTCCACGGGCTTGCGCCCACCAGCCCCTCAAGCTGGCGTGTCTACCGTTCCACCACTGCCGCGTGGAATCTGAATGCCTTAAGCATTCGGTAGCAATCTTTGTGTGAGCGGCATTATAGCCGCTTCACACTTAAAAAACCCTTAAAGATACTCTTTTCGACTATCCGAGGAAGGGGTTGGCATAAAGAGCGATCAGAGCGATAACCAGTGTATAGATAACCTGAGCTTCGATCATAGCAAGCGCGATAAACATTGTAGTCATCAGTTTACCGCCAAGACCAGGGTTGCGAGCAGTACCTGCTATCGTAGCCGCAGCAGTGTGACCCATACCTATGGCACCACCAAGAGCGGCGAGACCGAGACCGACACCGGCAGCTACCACGGAGTAGGCCTGTATCATAGATTCGCCTTCACCGGCGAAAGCGAAAGCTCCAAGAGCGAGAAAGAGTGCGAATAACTTTTTCATTATCCTTTCCTTTATATATAGATGATTGCGGTTTTAAGTCCCGCCGACTACTCTTCGATGCAAATCCGTTCGGCTTGCGTATCCCTACTTATCATTCACACGAACGAGCAGTGAATTATAACCAAAATAGATAAAATAAGCTTCGCAGGAGTCCCTATTTTGGTACAAATGTGACTCTTTTTCGATATAATCGCTCAAATTATATATTAGTGGAGCGTATGCCATGAAAATGAGTGGTGCACAGATGGTGTGTGAGGCGATAATCGCCGAAGGTGTGGATACCGTTTTCGGATATCCGGGCGGAGCCATTATGAATGTATATGACGAGATATACAAACAAAACTCCTTCAGACACATACTTACCAGACATGAACAGGCTGCCGTACATGCGGCCGACGGATATGCCAGAGCTACCGGAAAGGTGGGAGTGGCGATGGTTACGAGCGGTCCAGGATTCACCAATGCCGTAACGGGGCTCGCCACTGCCTATGCAGATTCGATACCGCTGGTCGTAATTTCGGGGCAGGTGCCTCTGAGCCTCATCGGTACCGACGGTTTTCAGGAGGTGGATGCCGTAGGTATCTCCAGGGCCTGTACCAAACACAACTATCTGGTAAAGAGCATAGAGGAGCTCCCCAGAATCATGAAAGAGGCCTTCTATATCGCCGCGAGCGGCAGGCCGGGGCCGGTGCTTGTGGATATCCCCAAGGATATAACGGGGGAGATAGGCACTTTCGACTACCCCGAGAGTGTGGACCTGCCTACCTACAAACCGCGCTCAAAAGGTAACGACAGGCAGATAAAAAAGGCTGTAGAGGCGATAGTCGCATCCAAAAAGCCGGTTTTGTATATAGGCGGCGGTACGGTTCTTAGCGGTGCCGCGATGCTCGTCAGGGAGTTGGCCAAGATCGCCCGTATCCCGGCCGTGGAGACTCTCATGGCCAGAGGAGTGATGGGGGCAGACAACCCGCTGCTGCTCGGAATGGTGGGTATGCACGGAAACTACGCTTCGAATATGGCCATGAGCGAAGCCGACCTGATAATATCTCTGGGAGCGAGATTCGACGACAGGGTCACGGGGAAACTTTCGGAGTTTGCCAGATATGCAGATGTGATACATGTGGATGTGGACCCGGCGAACATAGGAAAGATTGTCGATGTGGACTATCCGATAGTGGGAGATGTCAAGAGGGTGGTCGAGAAGATGCTCCCCATACTCGCCGAAAAGGTGGATCCCGACCGCTACCAGGTATGGAGAGACATTCTTGCAAGATACAACGAACTGCATCCTCTCTCCTACAACGACAGCGAGGAGAGTATAAAACCGCAGTGGGTGATAGAGAAGATAGGCTCGATGCTCGGAAGCAGAGCCATCATAACTTCCGATGTCGGGCAGCATCAGATGTGGGCGGCACAATTCTACCCCTTCGACCAGCCTCGACAGTGGATAAACTCTGGCGGTCTGGGCACAATGGGCTACGGTTTCCCCGCGGCTATAGGGGCCAAGGTGGGCAATCCAGATAAGATAGTCGTCAATATCACCGGTGACGGCTCGATACTGATGAATGTGCAGGAGCTCGTAACCGCAGCCGAAAACGGCATAGCGGTAATCAATGTCATACTCAACAACCATTTTCTCGGAATGGTCAGGCAGTGGCAGACATTCTTCTACGACAAGCGTTACAGTCAGACCGACCTGAGCTATCAGCCGGAGTGGAAGAAGCTGGCCGAAGCGTGCGGAGGCGCGGGTTTCGATGTGACGAACAAGGAGGAGTTCGAAAAGGCTCTCGAAGAGGCGATAGAGAGAGATATCGTCTGTTTCGTGAATGTGGCGGTGGACAGATTCGAAAATGTACTACCGATGGTGCCCGCAGGCGGAGCACTCTACAATATGTTACTCGAGCACAAGGATAAGTAGGATGGAGAAGGTAAGACGAGTGATTTCGGTCATCGTGGCGAACGAAGCCCAGGTGCTCGCCAGGGTATCGGGGCTTTTCGCCGGAAGGGGATACAATATAGACTCTCTGACAGTGGCACCCATTCCCGACAGCAACCTTTCGCATATGACGATTGTAACCAGAGGAAACAAGAGGGTCATAGAGCAGATTACCAAGCAGTTGCACAAGCTCATACCGACCTTCAAGGTTATAGAGCACGAGGAGATGGTCGAGAAGGAGATGGTGCTCATAAAGTTCCCTATCGAAGAGAGGCTCGCAGATATACAGGCTATGTGCTCGGCATACAACGGCGCCATAGTCAATGTGGGCAAAAGTATGATTATAGCGATGGCTGCCGACGAACCTGGACGCATAGAGCACTTCATAGAGGCTTCCAAGCGCTTCAAGCCCTTAGAGATAGTCAGAAGTGGCGTAGTGGCGATGGAGAGATAGGGTGCTACTCTCCGAAATAGCTTCCAGAAGCGCTCTGCCACTGCCGGAAAAAGATTGCGAGATAGAGAGACTCGCCACCCTCGATTCCGCGAAAGAGGGGGAGCTAAGCTTCTTCCACTCCGAAAAATATCTCTCCCAACTCTCCGCCACGAAGGCGTCGGCGGTTATACTCGAGGAGAGATACGCCCAGAGGCTGCCGAAAGGCTGTATCGCTCTCGTGACGAACGAACCATACCTGAAGCTGGCTCTCGTGAGTGCGCTTTTCGCCCATACTCCAGGAGTGTCGTCGGATGAACCCCTGCTGGCAGAGGGCTGTGAGATAGACCCATCTGTACGATTCGGTAGAGCCGTGAAAGTGGGAAGAGGCACTGTGCTGATGGCGGGCAGCTATATAGGCGACGGCGTGGAGATAGGGGAGGATTGTGTCATCCACCCCAATGTCACCATATACCACGGAAGCAGGATAGGCGACCGCTGCACAATACATTCGGGCACCGTCATAGGTAGTGACGGCTACGGTTTCGCTCACACGGCGGACGGCAGACATATAAAGATACATCAGCTTGGGAATGCCATCTTAGAGGATGATGTGGAGATAGGGGCCAACTGCTGTATCGATAGAGGTGCGATAGGCGATACGGTGATAAGGAGAGGTAGCAAGATAGACAATCTAGTACAGATAGGGCACAATTGCGATATAGGCGAAAACTCCCTCATCGTCGCCCAAGTGGGTATCTCGGGCTCCAGCATACTGGGAAGAAATGTGGTGATGGGAGGACAGAGTGCGACGGCAGGACATCTGAAAATCGGTGATTTCGCTACAGTGGCCGCCAGAGGAGGTGTGACGAAGAGTCTCGAAGGTGGCAAGATTTACGGAGGTTTTCCCGCCGTCGAGCTCAGGGTATGGAGGAGGATGCAGGCAGCCCTTTCGAGACTGGCAAAAAAAAGGGCTTGACAAGGAATCCTCTATGCTACAATATCCAAAATCGAAAAAGGAGTTGAGATGGGAGATAGAGCGATAGAGATCGATACCTTCGCACTCGAAGGAACAAGAAGCGGAAAGATAGAGGTAGCCAAAATTGTAAATCCCTATGGAGAAGAGAGCGAACCTGTAGCCAGCATAGGTATCTTTCTCGACAGATATAGCGAAGAGCCCGATTGGAAAGTACACATTCCCAAAGGAAATATCGACCGACTAATCGAGGCTTTGAAAAAGGTCAAAGGTCAGTTATGAGCCGAAATGTCACAATCGAAGACGGTATAGCCGGTGTTGTGCGCGCTATATTTATATCTCTATCGATCTCTTTTCTTCCTGCTTTGTGCGAAAGGCCTACTCAGGAGAGTGTAACCCGCCTCTATATCGCCGAAATAGGAAGAGTTCCCGACACTGCCGGTCTGAAATATTGGGTGGAGAGTTCGGGCTTGAGTCTGGAAGAGATAGCTGGGAGCTTTTTCGAGCAGGAGGAGTTGAGACGAAAATACCCCGATGGTACCACAACCGACGAATTTATAAGAGCGGTCTATAGCAATCTTTTTGCAAGATCTCCTGAGAGAGAGGGCTTGAAGTATTGGAGAGAGCAGCTGCAAAGTGGCAAAGTAAAAAGAGAGCAGTTCATATTGGCTGTCGTAAATGGAGCCAAAGGGGAGGATGCGGATATTCTACGAAACAGAACCGAAGCTGGGCTCTATTTTGTACAAAAAGGGCTCGAAGATAGCGATTTTGGGGAAGAAGTAGTCTCGATGGTCGATAGTAGGAGTGAGACGGTAAATTCGGCAAAGAAATTTATAGATGCACTCTCCCAAAGCAAACTCTACCCTATACACAAAGAGATAACGGCTACAATGTTCTGGGCTGGCGAGGGGGCTGATAGTGAAAATGCCTATATCTCCAATGCTCCCAGCGCCTGGGACAAGAGATGGGCCACCAACTATGGAGGCATGGATGACCCTGATGATAGAGCAGGATATCAACCAGCATCCTTCACCCCTGCCGAAAATCCCTTCTATTTCGCACTCCCATACAACGATATAGGACGAAATGGATACAGGAAAGAAGATGCCGACTCCATAGTGCCGTGGTATTATGAAAATCAGGATTATGTACTAAACAACAAAATTCTATCTGTCTGTAAAAATAGATGGATAAGGGTACGAAAGGGCAAAAAGATCGTATATGCCCAGTGGGAGGATGTAGGGCCTTTTAGAGACGACGATTACGATTATGTTTTCGGGGATTCTCCCCCGAGCAACGGCAGAAATAATCGTGCCGGTCTCGACCTCTCACCGGCAGCGGCGGACTATCTGGAGCTAAACGATATAGCAGAGGTCGAATGGAGATTCGTAGATGCAAAAAGTGTGCCCGACGGCCCGTGGAAAGATAAGATTACTATTTCGAATGTACGCTATCAGCCCGATACGGGAGTCTCTTTCTATTGGCAGTTGCAAGGCGAGCTTAGAATGGATGAGGATGCAAAAATCTATGATGTCGATCTCTTCGACAATTCAGCCGATACGATACAAAAAATACGCTGGAAAGATAAAATAGTAATTTGCTATTTCAGTGCCGGCACTTATGAAGATTGGAGAAGTGATGCCGACTCTTTCCCCGAAGAGGTTCTGGGTAATGAGCTCGATGGCTGGAGAGGTGAGAGGTGGCTCGATATCCGTGATTCGAGGGTACGAGATATCATGCTCTCACGACTTGACCTCGCTGTAGAAAAAGGTTGCGATGGTGTCGAGCCCGACAATATAGACGGATATCTCAATGATAGTGGTTTTGCTTTGAGTGCACAAGATCAATTGCAATACAATATGTTCATTGCCAACGAGGCACGCAGGAGAGGACTATTTGTAGGACTCAAAAATGATGCCTCTCAAGCCAAGACACTTGAGCCCTATTTCGATTTCGCCCTTGTCGAAGAGTGTGTAGAGCAAGGAGAGTGTGACAGCTTCGAATCCTTCGTAAATTCCGGCAAAGCTGTTTTCGATGTCGAATATGCCGAAAAGTACAAAAACGAAGAGGAGAGAGAAAAGCTCTGTGAAATTGCGAAGGAAAACTCCTATACAACACTCGTTCTCCCCACCGCCCTAGACGGCTCGTTCGTGTACTACTGCCAGTGAAGCCTCTCTATCTCTTCTCCTCTTCGAGATGGCTCATGGCCCACTCTTTGAGAGCTTTTCTCTCTTTTGGAGAGAGTCTCGCCTCTTTGTGAAGCAGCATATAGTCCGCAGGAGGCATCTTCCACTCCACGGAGCGGGCTATACCTTCGTAGAGTTTTCTCCTCTTCTCTTCGTCATAGCTCTTCCAGATGGAGAAGTTGAGCCAGTTTCTGCCATTTTTGACATGTGACTTTATCTCCAGAGATATGGGGGAGATATGGGAGTACCAAGGCCATCGGGTATGGTTGGAGTGACAGTCGTAGCACGAGCGCTCGAGGATAGCCGCGATTTCGCTCGGCGCCTCTATCTCCTCTTCGGGCTCCGCTTTTGGAGGCGGGGGCATATCTATACGGACGAACTGCAAGAGGATGAAAGTCCCCAGCAGCCAGCCGGCCGCTATTTTGAGGCTCTTCATTCCTCTTTATTCTCTATATCTTTGCCAAATATCGTACACTGTCCCGTTATCGCGCAGGCAGGACAGAAGCCCGCGATACCGGCTATAAGCGGAAGGATTCCGAGATAGAACCATTTGATACCGGTTACGAAGCCGGCAATGATAAGGCCGCTCCCCAGCACTATACGGAAGGGTCTGCAAAATTTCGCCATCTTTTTCGCGTTTATCGCCATATCTACTCCTTGATTGATTTTGTGCAACTATACTCACTGAGGCTTAGATTACAATAAATAATAGAACTATCTCTTTTTTCTTATAGCGGTGGCGCAGAGGAAGAGATACTCTCTGCCTGTGATACTCACTCTGAAGCGGTGCTGTTGCAGATATTTCTTTATCCAGTATATATCCTTGATTACGATGGAGAGCTCGCTGTGGGGATAGTTGGGGGCCACGGCCCCGTAGCTCATCTCTCCGTCTATCCATCTTAGATTTGGAAAAGCCAGGAGCAGAGCGCCGTTTTCATCGAGGAGTCTCTGTACTATATCCATGAGCGTGCGCTTCAAATCCACACTGCCGCTTTGCAGTGTGCCTATGGATACGACAAGGTCGTATCTGCGCCTCTCTTTCGCTATGAACTCCCCTATGTCGGACTCCACTATATCGACATTGTCCGAAGGCAGTTTTCTGCGTGCTTCCTCCGTGGCGCTTGCTGAGTGGTCAACTCCTGTGAACTTTTTTTGCCTGAATAGCTCATCCGTGAGGATGGAGCGCATGAAGAGAAATTCGTCTCCTCTATGTATTCCGAGGTCGAGTATCTCTCTCCTCTCTTCGAGCGAGACCCTCCGCAAGGCTTGCCGGAAGTAGTGGTGAAATATCGGCTCCTCTCCCTTTTTTATTCTCCAGAAGAGCGACCCTCTGCCATATCTCTCTTTCGGATTTTCCCCTTTTTCCCGATGGAAACTCTCTTCGTTCAATCGGCAGAAGGATATTCGTACCTTTTTGTCGTCGAGCTTTTGCGGAGTGAGCATACGGCAGTATGCTATATCGGCAAGGTCCGTCCAGCTTTTCCAGCTTCTATGCAGCGCCTGCCCGCCCTCTTCGTCGCAGGACTCTCCGGCATAGAGCCCCAAAGCCGCATCGGGATTGCAGGCGATAAAGCTGAATATATCTCCGCCTTTCGCATTTTCGCTCCAGCGCATCGTGATTTCGTATATGCTGTACATATCCAGTGTACCAAAATCGTACTCCTGCATCCTCTCTCCTTCGCAATGTTCCCACTCGCTACATCACACTATTTTACTACATTGAGCCGAATCGTATCTATACTCTTCCTGCAGAAAAAGCCGAGCACTCTCCAAGAGGAGTTTCAAAAAAATGACACAATATGTCCCGATGCTCTTATATACTTCCAATATCAAGCTACAAGGAGGCACCCTAAGAAGTCTCAAATGCCAGTGACGAAGAATCGCTCGATGAGGTACTGTTTCGTCCGCCCCATCTCCATTTTATGAGCACTTTTCGGGATATTCTGATTATGTTCGTATCAAACAGACAAGAGTCGCTACAAAAAGGAGACAAGATGATAGACAGAGAGAAGCTCTGCGGGATGAAATTCAGTGTCGTAGAGGATGCCGGATTGTGCTGCAAGTCTCTATTCGAGCCATGCTACAGGTAGGATATCGACAGGTGGATTGAGTTGCAGCGGCATAATAATCACTGCTACGAGGAGATGATGGCAGAAGAGGCATTGTATCTGACTACAAGACAATCAGTGAAATCGTTGTCCTGAATTTTGGGAGACTGTTCAGTCTTTTATCTCAACCCAAAGTAGAGCATAATCATATCAAAACTCCGGATAGTTATCCAACCTACCTTCATAGTGAGTGACCAATCGAGAATAGAGTCGGATTCCAGCTATGGATTGGTCCTTTTTTCTGTGCGGCGGGTTTATTCCCGTCGGCTGAAGCCGACCCCGCGATTTCTTGACGATTTAAACTTTTTCGACGAGGCTGAAGCCTCCGACTCCCTTGAGTTTCGGACTCTATTTTGCAAGGACTATGTTTCTGTAGTTTATACTCTCGTATGCAATATATTTATCGGGAAGGAAAATTGCGAACATTTCTTGACATTATCTCAGGAAAGAATTAGGTTATCATTATCATCTAACACCTATAATTCAAATGATTAAATTATAATGTTTGACTTCACCGATAGCTGTTTTAGGTTATCGGTGCTATATTTAGTTGGCTTTAAGCTCTTCTGTCATTTTTTTACCTTGGGTTTTCAAATTACCTCCTAACCTCTTTATCATTTTTTCAAATCTAATTTTTTCACTTGACTTAATATCAGGAGTTCGTTGCTTATTGAGAACAATTCTGGCATATATTTTTGGTTTTGTTGAGAGTAAAGTCTTCAGTTGTGAATGTTTTATTGTTTCTTCTATTTGAACTAAAGCATGTTTTAAATCTGAACCTTTAAGCTCAATAAAGTATAAAGATTCAACAACTTGATTTGCTGCACATTTTATTGCCAAATAATCGCATCTATTACTACTTGATATTAAGCAATTGTCCACTTTTATTTTGCATATTGATACAGAATCACTATTTATTATTCTATACTCTTGTTTGTTTCCACGGTCTTTAAATACTATATTTTTTCTCGTGTCACAAAATTCACAACACTCTTTTTGAAAACATATTTCACACATATCTATTCCAGATCAAATAATTTATCAAAAATATTGTTAATAACTTCAGAAGCACTATCAATGGCTTCAGCTTTAATTAAGCTTAATTCTTTATCAATGATATTTTCAGCATAGCCATTGTGAATGAAATAGGCATTTATATTATTAATATCTAACCATATTTTTTTATCAACAATATTTTCAATTGTAGAAATAACTTGAGTTAAATCATGAGTTTGAAACTTAAATTCTTCCGCAATAAGAAACTTAACA
>OFBW01000030.1_pt1 | contig 26580 bp, 19 predicted proteins | sample 1520701 | NCBI WGS metagenome assembly OFBW01 (sample SAMEA3696450, study PRJEB22514) | metagenome | biome: water; feature: marine; material: hydrothermal vent | place: Pacific Ocean | collected 2014-08-16 | depth 1514 m
ATTAATAAATTTTTATTTTCAGCTAATTTTTTCATGTTATAATGATATCTATAGTATGCATATTTGTCCACATACTATAGTTAGCATACTAGATATATAGACAACAAAACCTAGCACCGAACAGGTAAACCTGTCGGTGATGGTAGCCGTTAGCAGCCAATGGAGAAAGGATGGTCAAAAAGCTCTTTGTTTATGGAACTTTGGGGCCAGGTCGTCCCAATGAGCATGTCCTGAAAGCGATTGGTGGAAGATGGGAGTGCGCAACCGTGAGAGGAAAGCTGCGGCAAGAAGGCTGGGGTGCTGAAATGGGTTATCTGGGCATCGACCTCGATGAAAATGGGGAAGAAATCGATGGCTTTCTTTTCTTTCATCGTTCCCAAGCTCCAGCTTGGGAATGCTTACACTATTGCGGTACGAAATCGACATCTCTCTAGCTCCAAAGCTCATATAGCCATCGCTAATGAGGGTATTGGGAGCGAGGGCTTTTTTTCTCGTTGGGAATGCATACAGGCCGTAGAGTCTTCGCGCAACGATAGAGAGGGTAACTGAAATCTATACGAAAGCTTCCCTCTCTGGAGTCTCTGTGTCGCGCTTTGCCCGAATCGGGATTGATTGTCGCAAGAGGCTCCGCCTATCTTTGCTCCCCGTTTTTCGGGTCGTTCTTTTCGGAGGCTCTCCTCTTGGCCTCCCATTCGGCGCGCATTTTGGCTTCCTTCTCTTTGTAGCCCTCGTCGCGAATGAGCTCCAGAGCGTCGTTGCGTCTGACGGGACGGCTATGAAGAAGGCCGAAGAGTGCACCGCCGCTCTCTCCCGAAGCCGAATCCGCATTGCCGCTATCGCCTTGGGAAGACTCTTCGCCGAAAACAGGCTTTCTGAGCCACTCTACGAAGGAGGTATTCTTCGCGGCCGCTCCGGTTTTGTAGAAGCCCTTGTCGCGGAGTACTTTCATGGGATCTGCCGCTTGGAGCTGGAGGCTCAAGATTGGTAGTAGTATCAGTATCGCTCTTTTCATAGATTATCTCCTATGGATGTTGTGTCGGTCGAGCCGAAATGGATTCCGATTATAGCGGATTGTGACTATATGCTCTTCGGACTCTTTTCGAATGCCGCGATATCACGGATCGTTTTTAGTACGCTGTCGGGGTTGAGGCTTATCGAATCGATGCCCAGCTTCACCAGAAACTCCGCTATTTCGGGGTAGTCGCTGGGTGCCTGGCCGCAGATACCGCTGTGGCGTCCGTTGCGTTTGGCGCCCTCCACCGCCAGCTCGATCATCTTCAGCACTCCCGGATCCCGCTCGTCGTAGTCGAAGGCGACGATCTCGCTGTCGCGGTCGACCCCTAGGCTTAGCTGGGTCAGGTCGTTGGAGCCGATGCTGAAGCCATCGAAAATCCCGCTGAAGGCGTCGATCTGGATGACATTGTTGGGGATTTCGCACATGACATAGATCTCAAGCCCCTTCTCACCCCTTTCGAGGCCATACTTCGCCATCGTCTCGAGTACCTTTTTTCCCTCTTCGACCCGCCGGCAGAAGGGGATCATCAGGATGATATTCTCCATCCCGATCACCTCCCGGGCCCGCTTCATCGCCGCACACTCCAGGGCGAAGCCCTCTTCGTAGGCGGGGTGGGTATAGCGGGCCGCACCGCGAAAGCCTATCATTGGGTTCTCCTCTTCGGGCTCGAAGAATTTCCCTCCCAGCAGTGTGGCGTATTCGTTGCTCTTGAAGTCGCTCATCCGCACGACACAGGGTTTGGGATAGACCGCCGCGGCGATGGTGGCGACCCCTTCGCTGAGGGTCTTGACGAAGAAGTCGCCCATGTTTTCGTAGGCGCGGCTGAGCGCTTCGAGCTCTTTGCGTGTGTCGTCGTCAACCTTTTCGGGATGCTTGAGTGCCATCGGGTGGGCTTTGATATATTCGTTGATGATGAATTCCATCCGCGCCAGCCCTATACCGTCCACCGGCAAATCGGCGAGGCTGAAGGCCTGGTCGGGGTTGCCCAGATTCATCATGATTTCGGTTTCGGGTTTGGGCAGGTCGCTCAAGTCCACCTCCTCCACCTCGAAATCGAGCAATCCGTCGTAAACGAATCCCGTCTCACCTTCGGCGCAGCTGACTGTCACCTTTCGACCGTTCTCGAGACTCTCCGTAGCCATCTTTGCCCCCACGATAGCGGGAATGCCCAGCTCACGGCTGACGATGGCGGCGTGGCAGGTGCGGCCTCCGTGTTTGGTGACGATAGCCGAAGCCATCTTCATTATGGGCTCCCAGTCGGGGGTCGTAGTCTCGGCGACCAGCACTTCGCCCGCTTTGAATTCGTCGAGATGTTTTACATCGGCTATGTAGTGTACCTCTCCTCTACCGATTTTCGTACCTACCGCACGCCCCCTGGCCAGCACTTCGCCCCGCTCTTTGATGTGGTAGATACGCAGAGTATTGCCTATCTTTCGCGACTGTACCGTTTCGGGTCGCGCCTGGACCATATAGAGTCGGCCATCTATGCCGTCTTTGGCCCACTCCATATCCATCGGTTTGCGATGCCCCGCCTTTTGAGAGTAGTGCCGCTCCACCTTGATGGCGTAGTCGGCCAGCACCATCACATCTTCGTCGCCGATGCAGAAGTGTTCGCGCTCTTGGGGAGTGGTGTCGATATTTTCGGTGTACTCTTCGGCGATGTTGCCGGTATTGAGGCTATCGGTGAAGAGCATCTTCTTCTCTTTTTTGCCCAGTCTCCGTTTGAGCACCGCACGGTAGCCCTTTTCGTAGGTCGGTTTGTGGACATAGAAGCTGTCTGGGTCGATAGTGCCCTGTACTACATTCTCTCCTAGGCCCCAGGCGGCGTTGATGAAGACAACATCCCCAAAGCCCGTCTCGGTATCGAGGCTGAACATCACGCCGCTGGCTCCCAGGTCGGAGCGGACCATCTTCATCACCGTCACGCTCAGATAGACTTTGGCCCAGTCGAAGCCGTTGTCGTGCTTGTAGTGCAGCGAACGGTCGGTGAAGTTGGAGGCGAGGCAGCGTTTGTAGGCGTCGATGAGGGCATCCTCTCCCTTTATGTTGAGGTAGGTGTCGTTCTGCCCTGCGAAGCTCGCTTCCGGGCTATCCTCCGCCGTGGCGCTGGAGCGTACCGCCAGCGATACATCGTCGCCGTACTCCTTTTTGAGCTCGTCGTAGCCTTCGATAATCTCTTTGTGCAGATCTTCGGGAAGCTCGAGATCATGAATCAGTTTTCGACACGCTGCGCCGCGCTCCTGAAGGCTCCTCATATCGTCGTAGTCGAGGCCGTCGAGCAGTTCGTGGAGCTTCTCCTCTAGGCCCGATGCCTCCAGTATATGACGGTAGGCTGTCGCAGTCACGGCGAAACCGTTTGGTACCAGCACTCCCTCTTTCGTGAGATTGCGATACATCTCTCCCAAAGAGGCGTTTTTGCCTCCCACCTCCGGCACATCCTCCATACCTATCTGTCCGAACCATTTTATATTCTCGCTCATGAGCAATCCCTCCGTCTCGTTGAATAGTTATTGTATTGTAGAATCAATTGTGATAGAGAATGCTTTACCTACTCTCTCTATCGGCCCGATGGCTCCCTTCGCTCTGCTAGGAATGGAAAAAAATCAATCTCTTTTGGATATAATATTTAGAAATGAAACGCAAAAGGCTGAATAGAGATGAGAGAATATGGTGCCGGCAATATCAAGGTTCTAAAGGGGCTCGAAGCTGTACGCAAGCGTCCGGGGATGTATATCGGAGACACCTCCGTAAGAGGATTGCATCACCTTATCTACGAGGTGGTGGACAACTCCATCGACGAAGCGATGGCGGGGTACTGCGACAAGATAAAGGTCTCTCTCACGGGAGACGGCTCCGCGATAATAGAGGACAACGGACGGGGTATTCCCGTGGCGGAGCATCCTACGGAGAAGATTCCGGCCGCCACGGTGGTACTTACGGTACTTCATGCAGGAGGCAAGTTCGACAAGGATACCTACAAGGTTTCGGGCGGACTGCACGGCGTCGGGGTCTCCGTGGTCAACGCACTTTCGAGCAGACTGCATATGACGATATTCAGAGAGGGGAAGATACATGAGCAGTGGTTCGAGAAGGGTATTCCCATAACCCCCCTCGAGGTTACCGGCACTACGAGAAAGAGCGGTACGAGGATAGAGTTTTGGCCGGATTCGGAGATATTTACCGAAACGGTGGAGTTCAAAGACGAGATACTCACGAAGCGTTTCAGGGAGCTGGCGTATCTCAATCCGAGAATAAGCATAGATTTCAGAGACGAGAGGATAGGTCTCAAGGAGCTCTACCACTTCGAGGGAGGTATCCGCCAGTTCGTGGACGATATGCACAACAGGGAGCCTCTGAGCGCTCCCCGTCTCTTCGAGGGGAGAGCCGACGATATAGAGATGGATATCTCCTTCATGTATCAAAACGGAGAGAGCGACAAGGTTCTCAGTTTCGTCAACAATATCAAGACCTCCGACGGAGGTACGCACGAGTCCGGATTCAGGGCCGGCCTGACCAGAGCGATATCCAACTATATAGCCAAAAACGCCAATGCCAAAGAGAAAAACACCAAAATAAGCGGTGACGACACGAAGGAAGGGCTCGTCGCGGTAGTCTCCGTCAGGGTGCCGGAGCCACAGTTCGAGGGGCAGACCAAAGGTAAGCTGGGGAGCAGCTATGTCCGCCCTCTCGTACAGAAGTTCACCTACGAGCAGGTGAATAAATTTCTCGAAGAGAATCCGATAGAGGCCAGAGCGATAATGAACCATGTGCTTCTCGCCGCCAAAGGCCGAGAGGCGGCGAAGCGGGCGAAAGAGCTGGTGAAGAGAAAAGACTCCATGAGCGTGGGGACTCTTCCGGGCAAGCTGGCCGACTGTCAGAGCAAGGATCCGTCGGTAAGCGAACTCTATCTGGTCGAGGGAGACTCCGCGGGGGGCTCTGCCAAGCAGGGTAGGGACAGAGTCTTCCAGGCGATACTTCCGCTGAAGGGAAAGATACTCAATGTGGAGAAGGCGAGACTCGAGAAGATATTGAAATCGGAAGAGATCAAGAATATGATAACGGCTCTGGGCTGCGGAATAGGAGATGAGTTCGACTCCTCCAAACTGCGCTATCACAGGATAATAATAATGACGGATGCCGATGTGGACGGCAGCCATATCCAGACTCTGCTGATGACATTCTTCTTCAGATTCCTCAGGCCTGTGATAGAGGAGGGCTATCTCTATCTCGCGCAGCCCCCTCTCTATCGCTACAAAAAGGGCAAAAACGAGACATATCTGAAGGATGACAAGGCACTCAACGACTTCCTCATAGAGAGGGGTATCGATGTGCTCGAGGTCGAAACTATGGGGCGACAGGACCTTACGGAGCTCTTCAAGCTGGTGGCCTACTACCAGATGACTCTCAAAGAGCTCGACAAGCGCTTTTCGATGGCGGAAGTGCTCAGATATATGATAGAGAATCCCGATATCGTAGGCAAAAGCAGCGATGAACTGGCCGAAGAGCTCGAAAAGTTTATCAGCAATCTCGGATACAACATCCTCAACAAAAAGATCGAAGAGGAGAGACTGCACTACTATGTGCAGAGCAACGAGGGGCTGGAGGAGCTGATAATCGACGACAATCTCTTCACCAATGCGCACTACAACGAAGCACTCTATATCTACGGCAAGATAAAAGAGAGACTCACCGACGAGTTCGAAGGAAAAGATATACTGGAGCTTCTGGAGGATGTCCTCTCGAGCGCCCGAAAGGGAGCCTACATACAGAGATACAAGGGGCTTGGTGAGATGAACCCCGAACAGCTTTGGGAGACCACGATGGATCCTGAAAACAGAAGGTTGCTGAGGATTACGATAGAGGATATCGAGGGGGCTTCCGAAGTCTTCTCTCTCTTCATGGGTGACGAAGTGGAACCCAGAAGAAACTATATCGAGACTCACGCCAAAGATGTGCGCCACTTGGATGTATGATGTTAGAGTCCGTAAAAGAGGAGAGATCCCGTCATTTTCAGCTGGCTTTGAGAGTCGGTATTCCCGTAATGGTGCTCATACTGGTACTTTCATATTCGGTATTTTTTCATGGAGAGGATATAGAGTTCGATACCCGAAGTATCGTCTTGATGACAGCTCTGATTTTCGTGGTGGTCTATTTCATATATTTCGCTCTCGAACAGAGTAGAAAAGAGTCCTTGCTCGACCCGGTGACGGAGGGCTACAGATATGATCACTTCATACGATATCTCGAGAGGAGAAAACCCGAAACTATAGCAGCTCTGAAGGTCGGGAATTTGAGCGTCATCAACGAGGCCTACGGTATAGCCGTTACCGATGAACTGCTGCAAAAGCTCATCGGTGAAATAAATTCCTATTTTTATGACAAGTGTGGAAAATATCCAGCCATAGGCAGAAAATACGGCATGGAGTTTCTCTTGGCTGTCGATTGTGCTCCGCAAAGGGCACAGGATATTCTCGACTCTTTTACGAAAGATTTCGCCTCCATAGACGATATAGAGCTCGAATATAGCTATACCGTCATAGGGAATGAATGTGTTTTGCCGCAGAAGGCGATAGAGCAGTTGAGAAATCTCGTCAATACCCCGCGCAAATATCGATTGACCGAGAGAGAAGAGTATATTCCGAATGCAAAAAAGCTCTCCGAAGAGGAGAAGAAGATAGTCGATGCGCTGGAGATGGATGCACTGCAGTTGCGTTTCAGGCCGATAGAGAGTCTCGAAAGCGGGAAACAGGATATATACGAGATATCCGTCAAGCTCAAAGCGGCCGATGGCAAGACCCTGCTGCCGAGATATTTTCTGCCGGTGATCAACAGGCACAATCTCGGAGAGTATTACGACAGGATACTCTATAGCAAGGTGATAGAGATACTGGAGATAATAGACGACGATATCTCCCTGAGTTTCAACCTCTCACCCTTCTCTCTGAGAAAGGAAAATTTCCACGATATGATGCTGGAGAAGATAGCGAAGAGCGGGGTGGATGCGCGACGAGTGATAATAGAGCTCTACGAGAAGAAGACGCATCACCGTCTGGAGAGCTACCTTAGCGTATTGGGCAATCTGAAGAGGAGAGGTTTCAGATTCTGTCTCGACAACTTCGGCTCGGGCAACTCGTCGATGGAGTATATAAAACATTTCCGTTTCGATATGGTGCAGTTTGATAGAGAGTATATTTCGGCGATAGACGACGAGAAGTATCTCTCCATCTTCTCTTCTCTCGTATCCATGGCGAAAGACCTCGATATAGTGACTGTCGCCAAGTGGGTGGACGACGACAGGAAACGGGAGAAACTGCGCAGGATGGGTATAGACTACATTCAGGGCTTTTCGGTGGGAAAGGTTCTGGATGAGAGAGAGCTTGTAGAGAGATACAATCCAATATACGGAGAGAAGGTATGAGATACGGAGAGAAAGAGATAGATGAGTTCGATATAGATAGAGAGGAGAATTTCTGGCCCAACGAGATTGAAAAGGACTATACTATAAATATAGAGTTGCCGGAGTTCATGTGTCGCTGTCCGAGGTCGGGATATCCCGATTTTGCAACCATTGAAATCTCCTATATTCCGGATAGGAAGGTGATCGAGCTCAAGGCTCTGAAGCTCTATATAAATAGTTTCATGAATAGATATATATCCCATGAAAATGCGGCCAACGAGATATACGACACCCTCTACGAGAGGCTTAGTCCGAGATGGATGAGACTCAGAGCCGATTTCAACCCCAGAGGGAATGTCCACACGGTCATAGAGATAGACAGCTCGAAAGTATAAAGCGCTTTTTCGGTAAAATCGGGGCAATACTGCACTCTTGAAGAGTTGCGAGCGTATTGGAAATTGAAATCAGACAGAGACGGGAGTGGTATAGTTTTGGAAAATATGGAAAAGAAGATAGACGAAGCGGGGACGCTGGAGTCGCTGGAGAAGATAAGGGTCGAGATTTTCGGCAAGAAGGGTATGCTGGCAGCGGAATTCGCCAAGATGAAAGATATACCCGGTCCTGAAAAGAAGGCCTTCGCCGAAGGTCTCAATAGACTCAAGGCGCAGTTGCTCGAGAGATTCGAAAGGAGACACGCCCAGCTCGAAGCCGAAGAGATGCAGAGTCGTATGAGGGCCGAAGCGATCGATGTTTCGCTCTACGCTCCAAACGGAGTCAAAGGTGCACTACATCCTGTGAAGGATACGATGGACCGCATAGTGGACTATTTCACGGCACTCAACTTTTCGGTCGAGAGCGGTCCGATGGTGGAGGACGATTTTCACAACTTCGAAGCTCTCAACCTGCCCAAAAACCATCCGGCGAGAGATATGCAGGATACCTTCTACTTCTCAGACGGCACACTGCTTCGTACACACACCTCGCCTGTGCAGATACGCACGATGATGAAGAGGAAGCCCCCAATCAGGATAATAGCTCCGGGCTCCGTCTTTCGAAGAGATTACGATTTGACCCATACGCCTATGTTCCATCAGGTGGAGGGGCTCGTGGTGGACGAGAAGGCGAAGGTGAGTTTCGCCAATCTCAAATGGATATTGACGGACTTTCTGCATGAGATGTTCGGAGAGGTGGATATACGCTTCCGCCCGAGCTTCTTCCCCTTCACGGAGCCTTCGGCAGAGGTGGATATCAGCTGTATATTCTGCGGTGGCAGCGGCTGTAGAGTCTGTTCCCGTACGGGATGGCTGGAGGTTCTTGGATGCGGTGTCGTGGATCCGAATGTCTTCGAGGCGGTCGGCTATGAGGATGTGAGCGGTTACGCTTTCGGTCTGGGTGTGGAGCGTTTCGCGATGCTGATACACCATATTGCGGATCTCAGGTCTCTATTCGAAGGTGATATCAGATTGTTGGAGCAGTTCAGATGACGGTAAGTAGAAGGTGGCTCGAAGAGTTCGTTTCTCTTCGCGGTATAGAAGATGAGAGGCTGTACGAGATTTTCAACTCCATAGGTCTGGAAGTGGAGTCGATGGAGCGCTACGATATTCCAGGCGGAGTTGTCGTAGGCAAGGTGCTTTCGTGCGAAAAGCATCCCGATGCAGACAAGCTGAATCTCTGCAGGGTTGATGTCGGCGAAGAGGAGCCGCTTCAGATTGTATGCGGAGCGGCCAATGTCAGAGACGCCGAATATGTGGCGGTAGCTACGGTAGGAACCGTTCTATCGGAAGATTTTGAGATTAGACCGGCCAAACTCAGAGGGGTGGAGAGTTTTGGCATGATATGCTCCTCCACCGAGCTGGGACTTCCCCCTATGGAAGATGGAATAATGATTCTGGATGAGAGTATCGGCAAGCTTGTGCCGGGCAGGCCGCTGAACGAGTATGAGGCTATCTGTGATACCCGCATAGAGTTGGAGCTTACCGCGAATCGGGGTGACTGCCTCAGTGTAATGGGAGTGGCGCGAGATCTTGCAGCAGCTCTCGAGAGGGAGGTGGAGAGATTCGAGTATAGACTCTCTCGTCCTATGCAGAAGGGTATAGCCAGAGAGCTCAGTCTCCACAGCCGCGGAGATATCGAGGTTGATATAGCCTACGCTATGGCAATGCGTTCCGATTCGGGAGTCAATACGCTCATACGATTCAGGTTGGCGCAGTGCGGAGAGTATAGCGAGGATGCTGTAGAAGCGGTGTGCCGCTATACGATGCAGGCTACGGGTGTGCTTCTTAGGGCGTACGATGCTGATGCACTCAGAAACGACGATGGGAGAATCGAACTCCATCTCGAAAGAGATGAAAACGCAGCGGTGAGAGTGCTTTGCAAAGGAGAGAGTATTTCGGTGGTGGGAGCGTGGCAGGAAGCTTCACTCAAGGCTACGGCAGAGTCCGCCGAGATACTTTTCGAGCTCTCATATATAGAGCCTCGAAGTGTGGTGGATGCCGTCTCTTCTGTTGGCATGAAGACAGACTCCCTCTACTATAGGAGCTCCAGAGGAAGCGAACCAGACATAGAGAAAGGCTTGCTCTATATGGAGGCATCGGGAGAGCGTAGCTGCAAATGCAGCTTCAGTGCCGACCCGATGACATACAGGCAGAATAGAAAAGAGCGAAAGGTCGCCATAGACCCGGAGGAGCTCAACTCTATAATAGGAGAGAATATATCCCGAAGCAAAATCCACTCGATACTGAAATATCTTGGCTTCGAGCTTCACAACGGAAGTACCTCCAGTAGACTCGTGGTCACTATTCCGCCGTGGCGTCACGATATTGTCAATATCCAGGATGTGGCCGAAGAGGTACTTCGTATAGTGGGAATCGACTCCATAGAGGCTAGGCCTCTGCAAATTATGGAGAAGAATAGACTAAGCCAAGAGGCTCACAGATATATTGTCAGAAGGGACTTCAGACACAGGGCCGCGGCGGCGGGCTTCTACGAGGCGGTGACATATGCCTTCTGCCGCAAGAGCACGCTCAGAGACTACGGTTTCGAAACCGTGCAAGAGGGCCTAGAGCTTCTCAACCCCATAGTCGAAGAGTTCGATACGCTCCGAAGTACCATCCTTCTCAATCTTCTCGATGCGGCGCGCAGAAACATAAGTTACGGTAAAAGAAGGATAGCGCTTTTTGAATTGGGTGTGGTTTTCGACAGAGGCAGAAGCGAAAGCGAAAAGCTGACACTGCTTTGGTGCGGAGACAAAGAGGATCCCTCCGTCGTCAATCACGGCAAGCCCGAGAGTGTAGATTTCCCTTTTTTCGTACGAAAACTTGGCGCTATTGTGGGCGATTTCGAGCTGCGCTCCTGTGAAGCTAAAAACGCTCTGATGCACCCTTGGCAGTCGGCGGAGATAGTCAAGGAGGGCAGAGTCTGCGGATATCTGTGCAAACTCCATTTGCAGGCGGCTCAGGACTACGGCCTTCCCGATACTTATATCGCCGAGCTCGATTTCGATGCGTTGATTCCGGGAGTGAAACAGGCCAAGGCGGTATCCAACTATCAGGGTGTCTATAAAGATTTGAGTGTTCTTGTGGAGAGAGAGCTTCCCTACAGCAAGGTGGCGGATATTCTCGACGATATGGTGGAGCCTCTGCTCAAGCGCTTCTTCCCTATCGATATCTATGAAGACGAGAAGCTCGGAGAGAGAAAAAGCCTCACTTTAAGACTCTTCCTCCAGTCCGACGAAGCTACACTCAGCGATGCCGATATAGAGAGAGTGATGGGCAGGGTGCTGGAGCTGCTCGAATCTGGATGCGGTGCGAAACTGAGATGAGAAGAGCGCTAATTGAGAAGCTAAGCGCTCCTTTCGATCTGGAGTGTGACGAGATAGCTTCGGACAAGTCTATTTCGCACAGATGTGCCATATTCTCTCTACTGAGTTCCGACAAGTCCCGCATATCCAACTTCCTGACGGCAGAGGATACACTCGCCAGCCTCGCGATAGCCCGGGAGCTCGGCGCAGCGGTGGAGCGTGAAGGCTCCGAAGTCGTCATCACGCCCCCCAAAGAGATAAGGGAGCCTTCGGATATACTCGATTGTGGAAATGCGGGTACGGCCATGAGGCTCTATTGCGGTTTTCTGGCCGGAGTGGAGGGGAGTTTCGTACTCACAGGCGACAGATATCTTCGCTCCAGACCGATGAAGAGAGTGGTCGCTCCTCTTAGAAGTATCGGTGCGAATATCGACGGCAGGGAGAATGGAAATCTGGCCCCGTTGCATATCAGAGGCGCTTCGCTCGAAGCTTTCGACTACCGTTCACCGATAGATTCGGCGCAGGTGAAATCGGCGATGATTCTGGCGGCACTCAGGGCCGAGGGGGAGTCCCGCTATAGAGAGTCTCTTCTAAGTAGAGACCATACAGAGAGGATGCTTAGGGGGATGGGGGCGGATATCCGCACCGATAATGATGGATGGATAGTTGTAAAGCCACTCGAAGAGCCTCTCGAACCCCTCGATATCAGTGTACCTGCAGACCCCTCCAGCGCCTTTTTCTTCGCTGTGGCTGCAGCCATAACTCCGGGTGCGAGAGTGATATTCAGAGGGCTTGCCCTCAATCCCACACGAGTCGAGGCCTTCAGAGTGCTGGAGAAGATGGGTGCGCGCATGAAGTGGACTCTGCTCGAGGACCGCTATGAGCCCATAGGAGATATCGAGGTATCCTACAACGGCAGGCTCGAAGCGGTAGAGGTAAGTGAAAAGATAGCCTGGCTCATAGATGAATTGCCGGCGCTCGCGATTGCGATGGCTACGGCCAAAGGCAGAAGTGTCGTAAGAAATGCTGCGGAGTTGAGAGTGAAGGAGAGCGACAGGATATCTTCCGTCGTCGAGGCGCTGAAACTCTGTTCGATAGAGACGAGAGAGTTCGAAGATGGGTATGAGATAGTAGGTGGCGAGCTTCGTCCCGCAATCATAGATAGTCGCGGGGATCATCGTATAGCGATGAGTTTCGCTATTGCCGGTATCCGCTGCTCTATGCAGATAGAGGATGTGGAGTGTGTGGATACATCCTTCCCCAACTTCTTCGATATCCTTTCACATATTACAAAGGTAGAGTTATGAAGATAGAACTTGCATCCTCATACGGTTTTTGCTATGGGGTTAAAAGGGCAATAAGAATAGCCGAAGAGAATCCTGGGAGTGCAACCTATGGGCCACTTATCCACAACAAGGACGAGATAGATAGGCTCAGAGAGTCTTTCGACATAGGACTGGTGCAGAATCTACAGGAGGCGCACAAGGAAGATGCGATAGTCATCCGAACCCACGGCATACCCAAAAACGAGCTAAAAGAGCTCAAAGCCGAAGGCAAAAAGATAATAAACGCCACCTGCCCCTTCGTTACAACGCCACAGCAGATAGTGGAGAGAATGAGCAAAGAGGGCTACAGTATCGTCATATTTGGAGACCGTAACCACCCCGAGATAAAGGGCGTATTCAGCTATGCCGAAGATGAGAGAGACGCTTTTGTAGTGCTCGAAGAGTCCGAGCTCGATGGTCTGCCTCTGAAGTCCAAGGTGGCCATCGTGGCGCAGACGACCCGCAAGCCGGCCGATTTCATGAAGATAGTCGCCGCGCTGATTACGATGGCCAAGGAGGTCAGAGTCTTCAACACCATCTGCAACGCCACCTTCGAAAATCAGGATGCGGCGGCAGAGCTGGCCAGGAGAGCGGATGTGATGATAGTGATAGGAGGCAAACACTCCTCGAACACCAAACAGCTGCACTCCATCTGCAAAAACTACTGCCAAGAGAGCTATCTCATCGAGAACAAAGGCGAACTCGACCCTGCATGGTTCGAAGGCAAAAAGCTGTGCGGAATAAGCGCAGGGGCATCGACTCCCGACTGGATTGTACAGGAAGTGGTAGATGAGATAGAAAAGATTGCAGGGGGGAGATGAGCAAGTCGAACATACCCTTCTCTCCTCTTAAATTCTATTTCGCTCTCTTCACGAAAAATACTTCCACGATATATCTTCGGGCCTCCCGGCCTGTACACATCGCGAGATATTTAAAGTAAAAATAGTATAATAGCGCAAAACAGGCTAATAAGGATAGGTATATGAAGTTCGAAGATATCGAAATTGAGGATGTTGATTTTGGAGCTATGCTCGAAGAGTCTTTCAAAAAAGAGGAGCAGGGCAGCAATCTCGTGAAAGGGCATATTATCAAAATCAACGAAGAAGAAGAGCAGGCGATGATAGACATAGGGCGCAAGAACGAGGCCGTTATCAACCTGGAGCAGCTAAAAGACAAGGAGGGGAATCTTCTTTTCAAAGAGGGCGACGAGATACCGGTGGTCATCACCGGCAACAGAGGAGAGAGACCTATAGTCTCCTACGAGCTCGCCAAAAAACGCGAAGCGATGAACGAATTTATCTCCGAGTACAACGAAGAGCAGGAGTATATCATCGAGGGTGTGGTCACCCGCAAAAACAAAGGCGGATATGTGGTCGAGTGTGACGGACTCGACTTCTTCATGCCAAGGACTCTCTCGTATCTGAGTGCCAAGAACGATGTCATCGGCAAAAAGGTGAAGGCTCTTATTGTCAAGGTTGACAAGGAGAAGGGCTCCGTCGTGGTCTCCAGAAAGGACCTTATCGAAAGAGACAGAGCGAGAACCCAAGAGATAGTGGGTGCGCTACTCGAGAGCAAAGACCCCGTCGTAGGTGTGGTGAAGAAGATAACGAGCTACGGAATGTTCGTGGATGTAGGCGGAATAGACGGCCTTGTCCACTATTCGCAAATCTCCCACAAAGGTCCAGTCAATCCTGCCAAATACTTCAACGAAGGCGACGAGGTCAATGTCGTTGCGCTGGAGTACGACAAGAAGAAAAGACATCTCTCACTCTCCGTAAAAGAGGCCAACCCCGATCCTTGGAACAATATAAATGAGATTCTCGAGGTTGGTGATACCGTGAGCGCGACTGTAAGCAATATAGAGCCCTATGGCGTCTTCGTGGATCTTGGAGAGGATCTCGAAGCCTTCCTCCATGTTTCGGAGATATCTTGGGATAAGAATGTCAAGCACCCCAAAGACTACCTCGCTGTCGGTGAGGAGATAAATGTCGAAGTCATAGAGATAGACAGAGAGAACAGGCGTCTGAGAGTCAGCCTCAAGACACTGCTGCCCAAACCTATGGAGGAGTTCGCCCAGAATCACAAGGTCGGCGATATCGTGAAGGGAACAGTCTCTTCGTTAACCGATTTCGGCGCTTTTGTGAAGATAGGCGCGGTAGAGGGTCTGCTTCACAATCAGGAGGCATCTTGGGATAAGAGCGTAAAAGCCAAAGATATTTTCAAGATAGGTGACGAGGTGGAGGTCAAAATAATCAAGATCGACACCGATGCCGGAAAAATATCTCTGAGTAGAAAGGCTCTCGAAAAGTCCCCTGTCGAAGTATTCGCCGATGCCCATAAGGTGGGAGATATCGTCAGCGGTACAATCAAGGACAAGAAGGATTTCGGTGTCTTCATAGCTCTCAACGAGAATGTTGACGCTCTGGTGAGAACGGAAGACCTGCATCCTCTGAAGTTCGACGAGATAGAGCCCGGTCAGGAGATAAAGGGTGTGATTACCCACATCGATCCCAAAAACGACAGAATCAGAGTATCGGTAAGAAGGCTCGAAAGACAGGAGGAGAGAGAGGCTCTCAAACATCTCAACGAGGGTGACGAGGGCAGTATGACGCTCGGTGATCTCATAAAAGACAAACTTGGAAAGTGACGGTAGGCAGATGTCCGGATTTACCATAGTGGTCTGTGACCATATCCATGAAAGCGGTCTGAAGATTTTGGATGCCGACCCTGCAGTCGAGCTGATAAATGCGGCAGATGTGAGCAAGGAGAGACTGCTGCAGGAGTATATTCCTCTGGCTGATGTCGCCATTACGAGGAGTTCGACGGATGTGGACGAGAGCTTTCTTAGAAGAGGGGAGAGACTCAAAGCGATAGTCAGGGCTGGAGTTGGTGTGGACAATGTGGACATCGAGGGGTGCAGCAGACGGGGTATCATCGTGATGAATGTACCGACGGCCAACACTATCGCCGCCGTCGAACTCACGATGACGCATATGCTCTCCTGCGCGAGGCAGTTCCCCTATGCGCACAACAATCTCAAAATCGACAGGGTTTGGAGACGCCAAGACTGGTACGGTACGGAGCTCAAAGACAAGAAACTCGGAATCATAGGTTTCGGAAACATAGGCTCGAGAGTGGGGAAGAGGGCCAAGGCTTTCGAGATGGATGTCATAGCCTACGACCCCTATATAGAGCCGAGCAAAGCGACGGATCTTGATATAAAATATACGAGAAATTTCGACGATATCCTCGAATGCGACATTATAACCATCCATACGCCCAAGACCGAAGAGACTATCGGAATGATAGGAGCGGAGGAGATTGCCAAAATGAAAGAGGGCGTCATTCTCATAAATTGCGCCAGAGGCGGACTCTATGAAGAGAAGGCTCTCGTCGAGGGGCTCAAAAGCGGCAAGATTGCGATGGCTGGTATCGATGTCTTCGACAAAGAGCCCGCGACGGACCATCCGCTTCTCGACCTCGACAATGTGACGGTAACGCCCCATCTGGGAGCCAACACCAGAGAGTCGCAGCGCAATATCGCGATACAGGCAGCCGAAAACGCCATAGCGGCTGTCAAAGGAATAGCCTATCCCAATGCGTTAAACCTACCTATAAAAGAGCATGAGCTACCCGATATCGTTCCCCCCTATCTCGAGTTGATTCAGAAGATAGGGTATATGACAGCGCAGGTCAACAGAAGTGCTCTCAAGTCGATAAAGGTGGTCGCCGAAGGTGAAATAGCACAATATATGGATTCGCTGGCCACCTTCGCCACCGTCGGCGTTATGAGCGAAGCCCTTGCAGACCAGATAAACTATGTGAATGCGGAGTATGTGGCAGGCGAGAGGGGCATAGAGCTGATAAAGGAGAGTCATGAAGACTCCTCAGGCTTCAAAAATCTCGTATCTGTAAAACTGACCACACAAGATGGTGAAGTGATAAGGGTGAGCGGCACAGTATTGGACGCAGATGTGCAGAGAATAGTGGATATAGACGGCTACACTCTCGATCTCGAGCCCAAGGGGAGATTGATTCTCTTCAAAAACGACGACCAACCTGGTGTGATCGGAGATGTCGGCTATACTATCGCCAAGCACGGTATCAACATCTCCGACTTCAGACTCGGAAGAGACAAAAACGGACAGGCGCTTGCGGTCGTGAGGGTCGATGGTGAGATTGGTGGAGAGTTGATAGATGAGCTTTCGTCACTTGAAGCGTGTATCAGCGTAAAGAGTGTAAATATCTGAGAGTCACCTTTTGGCGGAGTATCTTCGCCAAAAGTCTATGGCCTATCTTTTTGAAAACTATGCTTATAATTCTGAATAATAGAAAATCTGGTTATTTGTTATAATTTCTAAATTTCATCGAGGAGTATTCAATGTATCGTAAAATTCTGCTTTCGATGGCGGTAACGGTACCTATTTTTGCCGGCATTCACGGCCTGACACTACCAAAGGCCCTTGAGATATTGGATGAAAAAAATATTGAAATCAAGGTGTCGAAATATGAAGAGGCCATGAAGTCCTACGACGAGGCGGCGGTTGACGGCATGAATTACGGTAGCGCCACCATCACTCTGCAGGCATTGAGATCCAACGATGCGGGGAATGTTTTCGGCTTCAAACTCCAAAGTAGAGAGGCTAAATTCAGGGATTTTGGTTTCAAGGACTTTCTCGGAGGTATCGCAAACGCTTTGACCTTCGCCAACAGCAACGGCGGTTTCGGGACTCTGGCCAATATGATGAGCAATCCCGCACTACAGCAAAGTATGCTCGATATCGCTCCCAACGACCTCAACTACCCCGATGCCAGAAATCACTTTCTCACCAAATTTAGCTATCAGATTCCTATATATACCGGTGGCAAGATAAGTGAATACAAAAATATAACCCACAAACTCTACGAAATGAGCAGACTCGATACGAGAAAGCTCAGAAATGAGAAGATTTTTCAGGTCAAAAAAGCATTTTCGGATATCTCTCTCGTGGAGAAGTATATCTACAACCTCAGGAAGATAAGAAAAAACATGCTTCGTCTCAAAGATACTATCATAGAGATGAAGAAAGAGGGCTACACGAAAGAGACGGATGTGATGGAGATAGAGGCGAGAGTTGCACAGGTGGACAGTATGCTCAATCAGGCCAAGCTAAACAGAGACCTTGCATACCAGTTTCTCTCCTTCCTTCTCGATACCGATGTCGATTCCATTCGCACGGGAAGGCTCAAGGCCAAAATGCCCAGAGTCACGGACAAGGATATAGAGAGACTCAGTATAGATATACTCAAGGCCAAGAAGGGGCTCGAGATAACGGAGCATGCCATAGAGGCGCAGAAGGCGGCATTCAAACCGATGGTCGGTGCTTTCGGAGAGTATGGAAGTGCGGATGACCACCTCTGGAACGACTTCGCGAGAAAAGATTTCTATACGGTCGGAATGCAGATTCAGTGGAATATCTTCAATGGCGGCTCGGACAAGGCGAGGCTCGAGAGAGCGAGAGTGGAGAATCTGAAAGTGGCCAGACAGGTCGAATTGGCGAAAAAGGGGATAGCCCTACAGGTAAAGAAACTCAAAACCGCCATCAGAAGTCTCGAATACGACATTGCAAGCGAAAAGAAACAGTTGCGTTTGGCACGAGCGGTTTACAAAACCTATGAAGAGAAGTACAAGGTGGGGCTGGCCTCGATAACGGATGTACTCATAAAGCAGTCGATAGAGCTTCAGGTACTGTTGAAATTTCTACAGGTTGCGAACAAACATAATGAAAAAGTGTATGAGCTCGAAAAAATACTCGATTTAGGAGGAAGATCGTGAAGAAAATCGTAACACTGCTGCTGGTGACGGCAGCCATGCTCAATGCGGGGATGCTGCAACTGAGCGGGACAGTGATATCCGATAATCAGAAGATGATAACGAGTCGCTTTATGGGCTTCATAAAGAATATGAAGGTCTCCGAAGGCGACATGGTAAAGAAGGGGCAGGATCTCTACGAGATAGATTCCAAAGAGATAGAGGCGGCTGTCAAACAGGTCGATTTGGCCATATCCCAGGCGAGACTCGCTCTGCAGATGAATGAGAATCAGCTCAACAATGTATTGCTCAATCTCGATAGAAACAAAAGACTCTACGAAAAAGGAATGGTCTCGAAATTCGACCTAGAGAATCTGGAGCTTGCCGCAAAAAATATGAAAGATATGGTCAAGATAGCCGAAAAGCAGGTTGCACAGGCCGAAGCTCAGAAAGAGGCCGTACTCAACCAGTACAAATATCTTAAGATAAAAGCGAGCAACGATGGTGTCGTGGTGGCCAAAAGACTCAACGATGGAGATATGCAGATACCCGGCATGCCCTCACTCGTCATAACCGATTTGAAACACCTGAAGGTGATGACGGAGATAAGCGAAAGCAATCTGAAGTATATCCGCATGGGCAAGGAGGCAAAGATAGAGATTCCTTCTATTGCTCTGAAAACGGCAGGGAAGATATCGGCGATAATACCTGCATCCAATCCAATGACACACAAATTCAAGATAAAGATAAGCTTCGATAAGAAGGATGCCTTCGTCTTCCCCGGGATGTATGCCAAGATATACATAGAGCAAGAGGATAAAAAATGATAGATTACAAGCCCAAAGATATAGCGGGTAAGCTCGCGCTGGGCTTTCTGAAAAACCCGCTGACTCTGGTACTCGGTATATCCCTGCTCCTTCTGGGATTCATATCTTTGCAGGTGATGCCCAGAGAGGAGGATCCGCAAATAGCCATCTCCGGCGGTGCGGTAATTGTTCCTATGCCCGGCGCGACTCCGAAAGAGATAGAGAATGTAATCGTCAATCCGCTCGAAAGAAGAATAAGAGAGATAAAAGGGGTGGACCATGTTTACGGAGTGGCGATGCACAATGTAGGCATAGTCAATGTGGTCTATAAGATAGGCGAGAGAAGAGAGGATGCCAACCTCAAACTCTACGACAAGGTTATGCAGAATATGGATCAGCTTCCAAAGGGTGTGATGCAGCCTCTGGTGAAGCCCTTCGATATAGATATAGATATCCCTATTCTTACCTTCGCCTTCTATCCCCTGAAGGGTCGCAAAGCTGATTACGAAAAACTCTTCCCTCTGGCAAGAGATATGCAACAGAGGATAAACGCCGTGGAGAATGTGGCCAAAACGACTCTCAAAGGGGCGCATAAACCGCAGTTTAATGTAGAGGTCGATTTGAACAAACTGACGGCATACAACCTCTCTCTCGGTCAGATAATGAATGCGATAAAGTCAATAGCGGTGGATGTACCCGATGTAAAAGGGAGAACAAAAGACGCAAAATTGCTGGTCTTTGGTGTCAAAAACGCCATAGAGGATGTAGATGATGTGAAGAATATCATCGTAGCGCAGTATATGGGCTCGCCGATATATCTGAGAGATGTGGCCAAGGTGGAGAGGGGTATAGATTTTCAGAATTTCAAGAGAGCCTATGTGGCTTTCAAAGAGAAAAAAGGCTCTGCACTCTCTCCCTTGAAAGAGCAAATAACCCTTACAGTATCGAAGCTTGCGGGAACGAATGCAGTCTTTGTGGCCGAAGATGTGCTGAAAGTTATGGAAGAGTACAAAGATAGACTCGCCAAATACGGTTTCGGATATATTCTTACGAGAAACTACGGACACAGGGCGGACGAAGCGGTGAACGAGTTGGTACATCACCTCATAATTACCATTATCATAATAGCGGTGATGCTGGTCTTCGCCCTTGGTTTCAAAGAGTCGATCATCGTTACATTTACCGTACCTGCGATTCTCGCCATAACTCTCTTCATAGCCTATATCTCGGGACAGACGATAAACCGAATCACTCTCTTTGCTTTCCTTCTGTCGCTGGGATTGCTCGTGGATGCGGCCATAATCGTTATAGAAAATATCCACAGACACCTGCACTCCCACGACAGTGACGACAAGAGTATGGAGGAGATATTGGTCGAGGCTACGGACGAGATTGGGGCACCTACGAATATAGCCACGCTGGCCATTATAATGACTATGATACCGATGCTCTTCGTTGGCGGTATGATGGGGTCGTTCATGAAACCGATACCTTTGAATGTCCCGGTCGCACTGGTGGCCTCTTTGGTAGTCGCATATATATTTACGCCCTATCTGAGTCTGAAACTACTCAAAAAGCCCAAACACAAGCATCATAGAAGTAGGGAGAAGTGAGAATGAAGAAGTTCGAAAATTTTGTCTATGCCATTCTCGATAGCAAAAGCAACAAGACGCTTGTGATACTCCTAACTCTGGTGGCACTTGCCGCATCGATAATGATGCTTCCTACGAAAGTGGTGAAAGCGAAGATGCTTCCTGGCAAGAGTGACAATACCTTTTCCGTTTATATAGACACTCCGACGGGAAGTTCGAAAGAGGAGACCTACGCAGTAGGAAAGTGTGTCATAGAGCATCTCAAAAACGAGCCCGAGATTCTCGATATGGAGATGTATGCCGGCATGGGAATACCTCTGGACTATGCCGGATTGGTCAAGGGTGCCGGTATGAAGAACAGTGAAAATGTTGCCGAGATAGCGGTCAATCTCACCGACAAGCACAGTCGGGACGAGACATCCTATATGATGGTCAGCCGCCTGCGTCCCGTTATCAAGAAGGCTTGTGAACCGATTGTCAAGGGGACTACCGTCAAATTTATCGAGCAGCCTGCGGGGCCTCCGACTCTCGCTTCGATAGTTGTGGAGGTTACAGGGCACAATCTGAAAAAGATTAGAGAGCTCGCTTTCGAGGTCGCCAATATTCTCTCCAATACCAAGACTTTGGTGGATGTGGATGTGATGGCGGATGAGATATACAAAAAGTTCGAGCTCATACCGGACAAGGAGAAGATAGCCAGGAGTGGCCTGAGTGTGGAGCAGGTGAACAATATCATCTACCTCGCCTTCGAGGGCATGGCTGTCGCTCATAAAAATTCGGCGAACGAGCCCGACCAGATAGAGATATTCGAGATACTCGACCCCTCCACGAAGAGATTCAACGAGCTGAGCATGGATGCTCTCAAAGAAAAGCTCAACTCTCTGAACCTGATGAACCGCAAAGGTATGATGGTGCCCATAAGCGAGGTGGTGAGGATAGAGAAGGTGGACTCCAAGCCCACCATCATGCACAAAGATCTGCATAGGATGATAAATGTGACTGCCGAAACCGACCAAGAGTCGCAAGTCTATCCTCTACTCGAAGCCAGAGATAAGATGATCGACTATTTCAGCAAAAAGGGATACAAAGTCGAGAAGATGCCCGGTATGAGCACCTATATGTTCGATCTCAATCTCATCGATCCTGCAAGCGGAGAAAAGTATCTGCTTAGATGGGATGGTGAGATGAAGGTTACACTCGATACATTCAGGGACCTCGGAGGAGCCTTCATAGGGGCACTCGTACTGATCTTCTTACTCCTTGTAATCTACTACAAGAGCTATACGCTCAGCGCCATAGTGTTGGCCGGAAGTTTCCTCTCTATAATAGGTGTCATCGTGGGGCACTGGGTGGCTGATCTGGTGACGAGAGATACCTTCTTCCTGACGGCCACCTCTTTGATAGGCTTCATCGCTCTGATGGGAATCAGTTCGAGAAACTCGCTGCTGCTGATAGATTTTGCCAAGAGTCTGATGGAGGCGCACGGCATGGAGAAGAGAAGGGCGATAGCCGTCTCTTCTGCGACGAGAGCGAAGCCTATCATGCTGACTGCGGTAGCCATCATTCTGGGTTCGGCACTTCTTGCAAGCGACCCCATCTTCGGAGGGCTTGGAGTGGCACTCATATCGGGAACGGTGGCGGCCGTCTTCGTCTCGCTGATATTCGTGCCTGTGCTGATGGACAATGCTAAAGCTATGGATATAGACGACGAAAATCCCATACATCACGACAAGAAGAACATCTCCGTTACGAAATGATGCGTCTGTGTGAGGAGAGGGGCTAACTCCAGACCCCTTCGATAGCCCTGTCGCAGGCGGGGCAGCGCCCTCTGCTGATGTGATTTCTCGCTACAGTATAACCTCTACGCTCGATGAGTTTCAATCCGCAGGCTGGACAGTAGGTCGTCGAGTCTCCCAGCACATTACCCATATAGATATAGGCAAGAGAGTGCGAGCGTCCTATCTCTCTGGCGCGATTGAGAGTCTCTATAGGTGTCGGTAGTTTGTCTTTGACTTTGTAGTCCGGATGGAACGCACTTATGTGCCAAGGCGTAAAAGGGTCGAGCTCTTCGGCTATGAAAGCGGCTATTTTGTGCAACTCTTCGTCGCTGTCGTTGTCTCCTGGTACTATGAGAGTGGTGACCTCCACCCAGAAACCGCCCTCTTTGAGCCGCTTGAGAGTATCGAGTACGCCCTCGAGCGAACCTTTGAGAACCTTCTTGTAATACTCTTCATCGAAGCTCTTTAGATCGATATTGAAGGCGTCTATGACCCCTTTCATATCCTCTATCACCTCCGGACTCTCCATCCCGTTGCTTACGAAGATATTTTTTATTCCGTGCTCTCTCGCAAGTATGGCCACATCTTTGGCGAAGGGATAGAATATGGTCGGTTCGTTGTATGTATATGCGATGCTTTCGCAGCCTCTCTCCAGTGCGAGCGAGACGAGCTCTTGCGGGCTAATGTCGTGACTCCCCTCTATTTCGCGGCTCTGTGATATCTGCCAGTTCTGACAGAAAGGGCAGCGGAAATTGCAACCTACCGTACCTATGGAGAGTGCACTCGATGCCGGCAGAAAATGGTAGAGCGGCTTCTTCTCCACCGGATCGATATTGAGGGCCGATACTTTGCCGTAGACGAGATTTCTCAACCTTCCGCCCTCGTTGGCATTGACGCCGCATATGCCAGTCTGCCCATCCTTGAGTTTGCAGTAGTGACGACATAGAGTGCAGACTATCCTATCTGCCTCTTTTCTGTAGAAATCGCGAAATGCCCTCTCATCGATTCTTATACTCATCTCTTCTCCTTGATTTTTCTTGCCTGATATCTATATATTCGGGGGTGCATATCGACACAGTTGGACGGGAGCCCTGCCTTCTGACAGAGCGAAGAGAAAAAGAGTCCAAACTCGGGCAACTGCTCCCAAACCGAAGGCAGATAGGTGGCCTGTCTGCCTCCCAATTCCAGTATCACTCCGTCCACTCTAGGTCTGATGACTCTCTCGAGCTCTCTCCTATCTGTATAGCTCAACTCCTCGGGGCTGCTCAGCAGAGATATTTCGATCTCTATGTCGTCGAGTTCATCTTTGCCCAAGGGCAGGAAGCGGGGGTCGGAGAAAGCCGCGGCTTTTGCGTTGTGCACAAGGTCGTCCAGAAGAGACCTGTGTGCTATGAGGGAGCCTATACATCCTCTCAGCGAACTATGCTCGTTTATTGTGACGAACAGGGCAGCCGCTCCAGATAGTTCAGGATACTCCCGCAACAGCGCCTCTCTATCGATGAGCTTTTCTCCCGTCAACTCTTCGGCTATCGCCTTTTTCGCGATCTCTATCAATATTTGATCTTTCATTTCATCTCCTTTACTAGGATACTTCACAGTAGCATTTTTCGAAACAAAATGATGCTACCTATGTTGCATTGCGGGAGTGTCGAGAAAAAATCAAGAAGCTCGAAAAAGAGAACAAGGCATTGACCAAAACACCAAAGAAGAGCAGCGCAGAGAGAGACCAAGCAGTGGACCTATCAAACGAGAGAACTCTCGTCAAATTCAAGCGCAATAGACTCTCCCCGACGAGACAATGCCAATTGCCGGGCTTGAATCGTTCCAGTTTCTACTCTCAGTCAATACGATGAACGGCTTGTACGATTATAGTGACATCTTCACTTACAGCTATCGAAAGATATACACAGATAGGAGACAACAAGGCTCATCGACTGATGTAAAAAATGGCTATTGCCAGATGTAGGCGTCGTTCCCATGTGAACACCGCGCCGAAGGGGATCGTTAAATATGAGCCATACATCCAGAACCTTTTGTAACGCTTCGATGCAATCGCTGATGCGACATCTGCCTCATACGGCATATTTGCGCCGAATGCCATGATGATACGAGATTGCCGAGCCCAATATCGGGGTAATATTCCCGACCTATAGAACTCGACGCTTTTAAAAAATATTCCTCATTACGATTGCGTAATGCCTCACGAAAAGATTGAGGATGGAGATCAGCATGTCTCCTCGTTCCCAATGTCCTCATTGGGAATGGATATATGAGCTTTGGAGGCAGAGAGATGTCCATTTCGTACCGTAAGGTGTATGCATTCCCAAGCTGGAGCCTAGGAACGATGAAGTAATATTGAAGCAAGCAAGCTACTCGGAATCAAAACAGCACAGCAAGCGGAATCAGCCAAAAGGTATAGTCCCCTTTTGAAATCGGCAATATCTTGTCTCCTCCGTAAAAGACAAAACCGTGCAGGAAATTTCCTCCTGCGTTTTGGGCAAGCCTGATAAGGCTTTTGAGCTGTTCTTCTTTGATGTTGGTACCCGATTTTACCTCGATGGCTACGATTTTTCCATCTTTGCGCTCCAAGACCAGATCGACCTTGTAATCTGCATCCCTGTAATGGTAGATCTTGACCGATTTTTGGGCATATGTGGTCTGTTTGAGGAGTTCGCTGTAAACAAAATTTTCGACCAGATTGTCCAGCGTTTCCCTTTGGGAGAGAATCAGAGCATCTGTGTCGGCATCGATGAGGTGTGATGCCAGGCCGGTATCTATGAATGCGACCTTTGGGGCTTTGATCTCTCGTTTGCCTTTGTTGGTAAAATAGGGATTGATCCGTCGAATCAAAAATAGAGCCTCGAGAATCTCGATATCCGATTTGACCGTGATGTCTTTGATGCTCAAATGTTTGGCCAGCGATCTGTACCGTAATAGATTGCTTGTGTTGGCAGCCAAGATACGCAGGAGCTTGGCGATCTCCGATTTGTTTTCCTTGCTTACGCGTTTGATAAGGGATAGATCTTTTTCGATTCGGGCTTCGATGTACGACTCGAACCACATATCTCTGGACTTTTCCGATTTGCCCAATATGGGCGGGTAGCCGCCGCTGAGGATATTTTCGACAATCCTTTGGTACTCTATGGCATCGTATCTGTATGATACAAGGGCATTTTCAAACAACATATCGACCATATTGGCACGGTTGGCATTGATCTCAAAAAAGGATAGAGGATAGAGCGATACGGAAACCATGCGGCCGGCAAGGGACTCTTTGATCGTGGATATTTTGAACAGATCGGCACTGCCCGTGAGGAGAAACATGCCGTTTTGATCGCGTTCGTCTACGACCCTTTTCATGGCTCCGACCACTTCCGGCACCATCTGTATCTCATCGATAACGCATGGGGAGAGGGAGAGGCGTTTGATGAAATTGACAGGATCGGATTTGGCCGCTATTTTGGTGGCATCATCGTCGAAGGTATAGTATGCCATCCCGAGCTTGTTGGCTATCTCTTTGACCAAGGTTGTTTTGCCACTTTGCCTTGGACCGTTGATCGAAACAATCTTGAAATCGCGCAACAAGTCGTAAATCGTCGGCGTAATACTTCGCTGAATATACACAATGTCTCCTTCGGAACATTGTGTATATCTTGAGTAAACAGAGCCTAAATCTTGAATTATCCATCGAAGCAATCAAGTATCGCATAGAACAAAGATAATGTCAAGAATGATCAATACCATCTACTTCTTGCAACAGCATATAACCTCAGAAGGGCACCGAACTTGCAAAAAAAGCTAAAAACCTGATAAAAATAGAGGAAATATGACCCAAATATGGGTCTAAAAGGCCAAAGTATAGAAAAATCTTCTTGGAATAGAGAAGATTGATAAGAAAAACAAATACTTGGAAATCTGGAAGAGACTCTGTTTTGGATACTCTTGGGTAGATGGGGGTTATTCAGAGGTTTCATTTCGGGATTTGGGGATACGGATAAGGTAAAAAATTTTAGATATAATCCATAGTGCGGAAGCATAAGTCAGAGGGGGAGAAGAAGATGGGAAAAAGAGAGGAGA
>OFBW01000039.1_pt1 | contig 22392 bp, 28 predicted proteins | sample 1520701 | NCBI WGS metagenome assembly OFBW01 (sample SAMEA3696450, study PRJEB22514) | metagenome | biome: water; feature: marine; material: hydrothermal vent | place: Pacific Ocean | collected 2014-08-16 | depth 1514 m
GCCTCGGAGTTGCCTCAGACTCCCAAATTAGAATAGCTTACTTTCCCTCTCTTTTAATCTTTCCCTCCTGACCCTTTGTCTAATCCTACGATTTACCTTAAAGATAAGGTATTCAATATGCGCTGGGAACCGCCCATTCTTTTTTGTAGGAATCTTAAAAAGAATCTTATCCAGCTTCCTGACATCCTTAACATGAGGAAAACATCCATATTTTTCATAATAAGACAAATGATGTTCTTCAAGCCATTTTTCCAACTTCGATTTCTCTTTCTTTCTTGCCTTAAGAACCTTTTGGCAGGCTCGTTTTATGTCATCAGTACGATAAAGCTTCAGGATTTCTACAAGGTCATCAAAATTCTGCCTGTTCTTAAGATAGAGCTTTATATCCTCTAATTTTAATTCCATACTCCGTCCTCCACAAAAGGTGAAGTCCTTGCTCACAAAAGCCTAACCAATCGGTAAATATAGGATTTACTTACTACAGTTCAAATTTGTAGATGCTACACAGAAAATTTGTAGATGCTACAAATCAAAAAGAAAACTACATAGTAGTTTTATACTACCTATATACTACATCCAGCAGGGTAACTACATAAAAAACTGCATACTATCTACTACCAAAGTGACCATATACCCCATGGTACTTTATCAACTTTTGGTACTCCTGGATTTTATAGTTACCGTAGTAACCATATAAACTTAAGTTTCTAAAATATCAAGGTTACTTTAGCAACTAAAGTTATTTGGTCTATATAGAAACTTTGGTATAATAAGGTAACCAAAGTAACCTTATAGGAGGAAGGGCGATGAAAGAAAACATTCTTTTGGCAACAGACATTGGTTATGGAGACACTAAGTATGGCTTTCTGGAAGACGGAAAGCTTACCGTCAAAAAATTTCCTACTGCGATTGCAAGAGTTACAGGAAGAGATAGTTTTGGAGACTACATAGAAGAAGATAATGAACTGATAGCTTATCAAGGGAAAAACTACTATGTAGGTTCTAAAGCTTTAAACTATCCAGATAGACTCATACCTACCAGAACTCCAGATTTTAATTTAACCTACTCTCCTTTGATTCTTTACAAGATATTCAAACAGGAAGACCTCAAACCCAGGATGGTTTCTCTTTCTCTCTCAATAGGAGAATTCAAAAGGAAAAAAGAATCTATGAAGAAAATATGTTCTAAATTTTTCGTGAATGGCGAATACTTTGAACAGGAAATATTTGTATTTCCTCAAGGAATAGGAATCTGGAAGGTAGCAGGTAGCCCGCAAAATGCCATCATAATAGACATCGGTCATAACACAGTTGACGTCCTATCAATAAAAAGTGGTGCTCCAGACAGAGAACTCTCCTTTGGCATAGATAACATGGGAACCTCAAACATAGCTACGGAAATAAGAAATTTCATTTTTCAGAAGTTTAATGAATTGATTACAGAACATGAGGCAAAAGAAATTCTCTCAACTGGTAAGTTTATGCTCTACAGAAAAGAGATACCGCTAACTGAAATGGTGGAAGACCTCAAGAAGGAGTATTCCGAGAAAGTCCTTAACTCCATTCTCCAGCATACGTCTCTTAAAGAATTTTTCAAAAGAGCTGAAAAAGTGATACTTGCTGGCGGAGGTGCTTACTTTTTCAGCAAAGAAACACAGAAGGAATATGGCATAGAGATACCTCCACGACCCGAATTTGCAAATACTGAAGGTTTCTTCCAGATCCTATCAGAGATTAGTGGAGGCTAATTATGAAAAGAGTTTCCTACTCTATAAAACTTCATATTCCAGAATCCCTTTATGAAGTTCTCAAAAACAATGTTGAACATAGATTGCCGAACAAAAACTTTGTATTCAATGAATTTGCTGAAGCTCTTGTTACAGCCTGTAACCACGACAAGGAAAAGATAGCACAGGTCTTAAGAGAGATATTTCTTAAAGGTCTTAACTTTGAAGTTTCAGAGCTCAAAGTTGAAATAAAGAAAAATGAACCTTCCCGTTATCAAGATGCAAAAGAGAAGGAAACGAAGGAAAGTAATCACACGAAAGAAATCAACCCAGAAGATATTAAGAAGCTTGAAGAAAAATTCAACCTTTAGGAGCTCCTCTTTTGGAGCTCCTATTCATTATTTCATTAACATCCTCTTGGGATTCTCCTATCTTCAAAAGTTCCTCGGCATTCTTCCTGACCTTTACTTCAAGATAAGATAGCAAACGGTTCACTCCTGCCTCTCCAGACTCCAAATAAGCAGCTGCTAAAGCCGATAGTGCAAGTCTCAAATATTGAGCAAGAGATAGGTCAAATCTTTCAAGGATAAATCTATCAAGCAAAACTATTCCAGGTTTGTGCCTCGCTGAAACATTAACTATAGGAGTACCTGTAACAAGTCTATCTATAACAGCCAACTTTTCTTTCTGAGAAAGACTTCTGAACTTTTCGATGAAGGCTTCAACGTCGTCATCGAGTTTTTTAAGCTTTTTCTTTCCCATTAGCCTTCAAGCCTCCTATCGTCTTTAGATTAATTAGAATTCTTTAGATTAATTAGAATCCAAATCTGGAAAGTCTTGAATATTGCATAAAAGAAAAGAAATCTGATAAATGCGTAAAACTAAAGCATTTAAATCTTGACAGTCACTATAAGCTCGCTTATTTTAAGTGTAAATTAAACAGATATAAGTGGAAAATGAATGAATCCATTTAGAACAACATTAGAAACACTAACGCACAGCTTGACAGGTGGAATAGGACTACTCGCAATGGGATTTTTAGTAATGACTGCTTTTATTGGCTTTAAAGATCGACTCGTGCCTCTGGTAGTTGTAAGTCTATTACTTGAAATTACATTAGGAGCAATGTTTTTGGTGAAATGATGATTGATACCACAGCTGTTCAACCTTACGAAATCTATGGAATAGCTGTAGAAAGAATTACCCACAACTATGCTTATCAGACATGTCTGGATTGCAAAAAACCTTCTCTTCCTGTAAAAGACAGAGAGTTACCACATCCAAGTAAAATTGAATGCAAACCTGTTAAATTTACTATAACTGACCACATCACTGTTTTTTTCGATACAAACAGCTCAGAGCTCCACAGGGAAGAAAAAGAAAAAATAATGAAACTTTTGGAATCTTTTCATCCAGAAGAAATAGAGGTAATAGGTTATACCGATAGACATGGAAGCAAAGAATATAACAATCAACTTGCACTGAGAAGAGCAAAAGCAGTAGCAAAAGTAATTAAAGAACTAACAAATGCAAAAGTAAAAATTAAAGGCTTTGGAAAATGTTGTTATCAGTCATACAAAGACTGCTACAACAGAAGAGTAAAAGTAATAGTCAAAAAAAACATCCTTTATAAACCAAATCTGGAGGTGCACTGTGAAGCTGAGTAAAGCAGATGTAGTAGTAGCAGCCTTGATTATTGCTGTGTGTGCTGTTAGTCCAGCATTCGCCGCAACGGATCCATGGTCTAACTTCTTCACGCTAATGAAAGATTGGATCACTGGAAACCTGGGTAAATTTCTGGCTTTACTCTCAGTGTCCATTGGTGCTGGAATAACACTGGTAACGCACAGGTTCCAGCCCCTCGCTTGGTCAGTCATTATTGCAGTCGTCCTGGGTGGAGCTGTAGGACTGGCTAAGCTCTTCTTTAGTGCCGGGGGAGACGCATTCGGAACAAGCTGGTAAGTTGATAAAAAACAAGGGGGCTCTCGCCCCCTACAAATAAGGAATGCCAGATGAAAGATAGAAAAAACTACCCAATCCCTAAGTATTTAGATGATACCCCAGAAGTAATAATTTTTCCAGTCGATGAGTTTCTTGTCTTTACATTTTTGTTTCTCCTGACCTATTTCATAAACATTCCCATGTTCGTTTGCCCGCTAATTGCACTACTGACCGCTTTTCTTTACCACAAAGCAAAGGAAGGAAAACCAAAGAACTATCACATGTTAATCCTTTACCAATTAGGTCTAATCAAACCTGAAGGAATACCAAGCTCAGTAGTAAAGGAGTTTCAAGAATGAAAAGAGAAAAAGTAAACGTCAGTTTTCAGGCTGATAAAGACTTAGTTGAAAAAGCTAAAAAAATCCTGAAAGAGCGAGAACTTTCTCTCGCAGGATTCATAAGACTAAAACTAAAAGAATTAATAAACCAAGAGGAAGAGAATGGGAAGCAAATACATTGAGCTTTGGGAAAATCTAAAGGAAAAAAATAGAACTTTAGTAATCGTAATCGTTCTTTTAATAAGTGTTATTTTCATTCTCCTGCAAGGGATTATTTACTTAGCAACACATAAAAGGATTACTTTATATGTTCCAGGAGCTCCATACGCCATTTCCGTTCCAGGTTACGAATTTGCAATCTGGTGGGCAAGATATTTCGTGTCATTACTTGCAAATTTCAATTACGAAACAATAGATGGGAACCTTGCCGTCCTCAACGAAGTAATAGACCCTGAGCTCAAAAAGGAACTCTTGAAACAGGCAGCAAAAATAAAGAAAAACCGCATCTCACAAGCTTTCTACATAATAGAAGGTAGTTGGGAAGTAAACAGGAAAGAAAAAATCGTTAGTGTTAAAGGGATAAAAAAGGTCTGGATAGGAGATAAGCTGGTAGAAGAATCAAAGAAAAAGCTTGTTCTTAAGCTCAGATTCGAAGGTGGACGGTTTATCCTGGAGGAATGGAGATATGAAGATACCATATAAAGAACTTTTCTTAGCAATATGGGTAGGCTTAGGTTCTGCCTATGCAAATAGTATAGTGGAATATTCCGGGGAACCGGTTATCCTAACGGTTTCAGACAAGGTTGCTAATGTGATTAACTTCCCTGAACCAGTAAAAGAAGTATTTTCTTCTTCAAAAGACCTAAAAGTAAACTTTGCCCAAGGAAATACAAAATTAGTAGTTTCTGTTCCAGATAAACCTGTCGATTTAATTGTTTTCACTAAAAGTGGGAAACTATACACCCTAAATCTTGATCCTGCCCCTCTCCCAAGTCAGGTAATTACAATTGTTCCCAACAAAAAGGAAGTCCAAAAGAAAGAAGCCAAACTTTTTGAAGAGAAAAACGATTATGAAAGTCTGATAGCAGAACTTATTAAAGCAGTAGCTAACGATTCTCCACCGCAAGGATATGACGTTCAACCTTTCGAGAAGACCCTTGATACACCTGACATCATTTTCACTTGCGAAGCAAAATACACAGGCTGGGAATATGCCGTTTACAAATGTGTAATGCTCAACAAAAGCAATAAAAAGCTATGGCTTAGGGAAACTTCCCCTTTAATGAAAAGAGTCTTACCAGAGATCACATCTCAACCATGGAAATCTATAAGAGCAATCTCGTTTGAAAGAGACATTCTCTTTCCAAAAGGTAAAGGAGCTTGGTACTCAAAACTTTATGTAGTAACAGAAAACCCTGAAAGCACATTAAGTGCTATCTACGACAGAATAAAGAGGTAAGAATGGCTAAGGAACCTCAAACACTTGAAGAACTTGAAAAGAAGAAGAAAACAAGGGTCATCTCTGCTCTGATAATGATCCTCGGAATTGGCGTATTCGGAAGTCTCGCCTTTTCTATATACGACATGATAAGAATTGCCAAACAAATGTCCAAAAAAGAATCAACAAAACCCAGAATTATCAGCAAAAAAGAAGTAGAAAAAGGCTGGAAGGATATAACAGAAGAACGACTTTCTGACCTTGAAGATAATCAAAGAAAAGTAAGAGACATACTTCAAAAACTTCAAAAGAATCAAGAAGAATTGTTTAAAAAGTTCCAGGAGATTGAAATTAAATTAGGAGAAATTAACTCAAAAACAAGGAGCTCCACGGTACAACCTTCCCACATTCACAAAGCTCAAAACAAAAAGCTTCCAAAAGAAAGTTTGAAAGAACTTGCACCTCCACCAAAAACTTATATAAACTCACATAAAACTTTCGAGGAAAAGCTTCAACAGAAAGCTCCAGAAGAGAAAAAAGAACCAGAGCTCATAAAATTCACTCCAACTGAAACAAGCCAAGTTCAAGAACAAGAGAACGAACAAAAAAAACTGAAACTTAAAATCCCAGTCGGATTCGTAAGAGGAATAACACTCACAGGACTTGACGCTCCAACATTTCAGTGGGGAATGCAGAATCCACATCCGATTCTTATTTCCCTTGAAGATAGAGAAATTCTTGCCAACAATAGAAAACTTAACCTAAAAGCATGTTTCATTCTTGGTTCTGGATTCGGCGAAGTAAGCTCCGAAAGAGCATACATAAGACTCGTAAAGATTTCTTGCATAGGAAAAGATAACGGTCTATACGAAGGAAAAGTAAAAGGCTGGCTCATAGATGACGATGGAAAAGTGGGGTTAAAAGGTAGGCTTGTAACAAAACAAGGAGCCTACCTTTCCAAAGCTCTTATAGCTGGGTTCCTGAGCGGTATTTCCAAAATTCTACAAGCGGGTGCTACAACAGTTTCAGTTTCTCCTCTCGGAACTACATCAACCATCAGCCCATCCAAAGCTACCAAGATAGGAATATTCGCTGGAACCGGGAATGCAATGGATAGACTTGCAAGGTTCTACGAAAAAATGGCAGAACAGATATTTCCTGTTATAGAGATAACTCCAGGAAGAAGGGTTGTCGTCTTACTTGAAGGGGGAGATGAAATATCAAAGGGAAATGAAATAACACTCGATCCAATTGGAATACTTGGAGGTTTAAAGTGAAAAGAAAATTACTACTACTTTTAACCATAGGATTCATAAATACCGCATCGGCTACAACGCCGAAAGAAATAATGAATAATCATCTAATACAAAAGGCTGGAAAGGTAGAAAGTGTCAGGAATCTTGGAAATTTATACGAAGTTGTAATTAATCGTTCCTATCATAAACAGATTCTTTACGTCACGAGAGATGGAAAATACATAATAGCAGGTGCTCTATTCGATAGCAAAACAGGCAAAAACATAACTGCCCAAAGAGAGAAAGAGATAAACAGGATAAATTTAGCTGAGCTTCCCCTTCAAGATGCAGTTCATATCAAATTCGGAAAAGGCGGCAGAAAATTGATAGCTATAATAGATCCTGAATGTCCATTTTGCCGCCGTTCTTTCTCATATCTCAAAAATAAAAACGTTGATTTGTATGTTTTTTTCATGCCTCTATCATTTCACAAAAATGCACTTAACTGGAGCAAAAAGATTTTATGCTCAGAAAATCCTTCAAAAACTTTGCTGAAACTTGAGGAAAAAGGAGAAATTCCTACATGCAAAAAAAACAAAGAAAAGGAAGCCGAGAACCTATTAAAAAAACACATCCTAACAGCTCAGCTAATAGGTGCAAGGGCAACTCCAACATTCGTAACTTCCGATGGCATCAAGATAGAGGGATTAAATAGAAAAGAACTTGATTCTTATCTGAAGGAGAAGAAATGAAAGGAAAGTTCTTAGCCATGTCCTTAGTACTAATTACATCTTCATCCTGTGCAAGCCTAACGGTAGGACATGAACATTTCAGGTGCGAAGGAACCGATAAAGGCGGTATTTGTGCTCCAACTCATTATGTCTATCAACATAGAAAAGAACTCATGAAAGAACAAAAGCCAGAAACCTCCGGACAGAAAACAGCGAACAATCTCTATCAAGAATATAAAAAGCTTGAACTAAAGGATTTCACACTCTATAGACCTGCTGGAATTCCTCAGAAACCTGTTAGACTCGAAGAACAAATACAGAGAGTATATATCTTTCCTTATCAAACTAAAGACGGTAATCTAATAGAGGGACATTACATTTATACCGTAGTCAAGCCTGCGAGATGGCTTTACTTCACGGAAGCCCCACTGATTCAGGTTCAACAAGTTAAGTCTCCAAGACCAGAAAAACCTCTCAAACCTTCCAAATATGACAGAATCATAAGGAGCTATCTCCATGAAAAAGCTACTAAGCATAAGTAGTGTAATGCTGATATTTCCAGCAGTAGCATACAGCAACGAAATAGTAGGAATTCAAGAACTTAAAGAGGCAATGGTCTTTATGCTCCAAGATATAGAAAACTTAGAAAAAAAAGTAAAGTTTCTCCAAAAACAAGTTAACATGCTGCAAGAAGAAAACAAAAACCTAAAAGAAATAATCATTCGCAACTCACTACCATCAATCTTCGCTGAAGGAAGATTAAGCGACTACCTACTTTATACTGGAAGTTTCAGAAGTCTAAAAGGAGCTTTAAGATGGAGCTCCAGATTCATAGAAGAAGGTGAGGAACCTATTATCGTATCCTCAAGAGAAAAAGCATTATTCTCTGTAGTTCTACAATGCAACTCCTATGAAGAATGTAAATCCTTGAAGAAAAAATATGGAGGATTCATATCCCACAGAAAGAATAGAGAAACCAGCAAAATACTTAACTTAGTCAAACTTTTCAAAAAAGCTGAAGAAAGACTTAAAAACCAAAACTTCACAGTTATTAATGGGATTCATTTCTTCAAAGTCCAAAAAGATGAAAGGGAAATAAGACCTTATCCTCATTTTAAAACAGAAAACGGCTTCATAGTAATGAAGCTGGAGGGAATTCTATGATAGGTAAACTCTTGGAAAAGGTATTTTTAGGAGGAACACCTTCATACGATGAACCTCTCGACTTAAAAAAGATTCGTTACTTTAATGAAAAAGTCTCTTTGAGCGACTTTATGACATATCAGTTCTATTCGGAAAAAGATAAGCTCTATGAAACACTTACAGGTTGCGGTTTCATACTTGAGGTTGCTATCCCAGAATATCTGGGAAACAAAAATGCAGTCGATTTTGAAATATTACTTAAAGAAACCTACCCTCCTGATACCATAATAACCTTCTTTTCATTTGCATCAGAAAACATAGATCCAATACTGGATTTCTATCTCCAGAATCACATGCACCGTCCAAAAGTAAAACATCCAGAAGTTTTAGAGGAAATAGTTAAGAGTAGAGTTGAATATTTGAAAAAGGCTTCAAGGAGCTCCCTATGGTCAGACATGCAGGCAAGACCAAGATGGATAAAAAACTATTTATCAGTTTTTATGCCGTGGGGAAACGACCTTAACAAAAGCTGGAACACAGCCAAGAACATAGCGAGAAGAACAAGAGCTCTACTTTCGAACTCAGGATACCATCCACGAGACGTAACTCCAGAAGAGTTCATTTCAACTTTGAGAGAGATTTTCGTTCCAAACTTCCGGGGAACAGCTTCCCATAATCCTCAAATGCCAATTAGAAGACAAATAATTGATAAGGAAACTCGCATACGAATTGACATAGACGATAATGAATTTGCGGATCTCCACTGCAAAAGAGGAAAGGAAGAACATTTCATAAGAGTATTCCACATAAAAGGTTTTCCAAGACAAATAAATCTATGGAAGTTCAGCAACATCATTTTTCCATACGATCAGCCTCAGAAAGAGAAGTTTCCATATCAGTTTGGCATCATTATGTCAGTAAGAATAAGGGACAGAGAGAGGAGAAAACAGGAACTGGAGAAAAAAGCTCAGTGGAACATTCATCAAACAGACAATAATCCCCTGGCTAAGTTCTTTCCCAAACTCAAAGAAAAGAGAATGTATGCCGAATATGTCCTTGAGTTGATAAATGAAAATAAATTACCTCTGGAGGGAGTTCTAACATTCTTTACAATGGCTCCAGATAAAGAATCTCTTGACTTTTACTCAAACGACATAATTCAAGCTTTCACAAGCGAAGGATTTGAAGTAACAAGAGAAATAGGAAGTTCCATAGTTCCAACTCTTCTTGAATATCTACCGTTGAATCACATAGAAGAAAGGAGAGAATTCCTAAAGAAGGACTCCACACTTTTTGACGCTAACATCGCATCCTTGATCCCATTCATAGGAGCCGTTTACGGAACCAAAACACCTGCAACCATATATCTCGACAGAAAGTTCAACATATCCTTCTATGACTTATTTGACTCCAAAACAAACTACAATGCAGTAAAAGTAGCTACCTCTGGCGGAGGGAAGTCTTTTAGTGAAGGAGATTTCCACGTACAACACTTATCAATGGGCAGAGTAATTAGAGTGATAGATATAGGATGGTCCTACAAAACCCTCTGTGAAGCTATTGGAGGAGAGTATATTGAACTCTCTGAAGATAAAAAACCATGCTTCAACCCATTTACCAATGTAATCACAGATGAAAGCGGAAATATCCATGAAGACGAAATGGAAAGCCTTGTCCCTCTTATAGGAATTCTTGCAGGAATAGATGTCTCCTACCAGATAGCAACTGAACAGGATAACGTCTTTGCAAGATTTGCCTCAGCAATAACTATGGCTATCAGTCAAGCCTGGAAAAAACACGGCAGAAAAATGGGAGTTAAAGAGGTCGCAGATGAATTAAAGAACATGGAAGACACCACAGGAGAAAGAATACCTCAAAAACTCTACGAAGCCCTTAAACCGTTTGCTTATGAACCAAATAAAGCCAGGTACTTCAACGGCACAAATAACATTAACTATTCCCTTGATTATGTCGTCTTAGAGATGGAACAGGTTGAACAAAAAGACGTAAGGCTTAAAGGAGCTATCCTGCTATCCTTAATTCAAAAAATCCTGAATGAGTTCTTCCTTGCTGAAATTAAAGGAGACAGAAGGAAAAAAATACTGGTAATTGATGAAGCATGGTCTTTGCTTGCAGATATGGCAGCTGCAAAGTTCATGGAAGCAGCTGCAAGAAGATTCAGAAAGTATGGATGTTCTCTTGTAGTAATCACTCAGGGAATAGACGACCTTTTTAAATCCCCAACAACCCAAGCTATATATGCCAATGCAGCCCATTTAATTTTACTGAGACAGAAACCCGAAATCCTACAGAAAGTTCTTGAAGAGAAAAAGTTAGTTTTGTCAGAGTTTGCAGAAGAGATTGTCTCAAGCCTACACACACGTCCAGGTAAATATTCAGAGCTCTACATTAAAAGTGACGACCTCGAAGGAGCTGTTAGACTTGTAGTAGATAAGTTCTCCTACTGGATGTTCACAACCCATCCAGATGATAAGAAAAAACGTGAAAAGCTAATGAAAAAATACAACCTATCCCTGTTTGAAGCATCCCGCATACTTGCAAAAAGAGAAAGAATAGGAGAGCTACTTGTCAAAGCAGGAAAAATAACGCCAACCCAATTGAAGTATGCCCTTGAGATAAAAGAGAAATATCCGGCGAAAAAAATAGGAGAAATCTTGATAGAGATGGGAGCAACTACAAAGGAGGTAATAGATGAGGTTCTTGAAAAGTGATAGAATGAATTCTAATTCAAGCTTGAGGAACCTGCTCCTCTGGCTGCCACCAGAGGAGCGGATCTGTATATCCGCAATCGGATTAAGGAGGCAAAAACTATGAACAATGTTATTTTAAGGGAAAATATAGACTATTTCAACCCCGAAAAAATTGAAATTCGGCAGTTTACTTCTGGCTTCTGCCGAATGCCAGATGCCCTCTTCCATATCCCTGAAGAACTCGAAATCAAAAGTTGGAAAGCAAGATTCATAGTAGGGTTGTCTTACCTTTATGCTTTGAGCTTCGGTAAAGGAAAAGCACTAACAACGAAAAAAGAATTAATGGAAATATTACAAACCAAAAGCTCCAGTGTTACAAATGCATTCATCAACAAAGTCAACGAACTATCTAATTTGCTTAAAGCCAAAGCTGAAAAAGCAGGCATTCCTATCGAAGGAGGAGAACTTATAACACAAAAAGGGAGAAAAGGCGGAACCCAATGTTATCTAATAGACCAAACCATTATAGCCGAAGCTTTCAGACATAAAGTCAACCACGGCGGGACATTTGCTTTCTACAATATAGCTCTCCTCCTTCCAATTTCCGCTCAGGCAAAAGCCGTTTTGCTCTATCTCCACCGGAAAGCCAGAGGTGGAAGTCTTCTCGACGGAAAAGCTGAAGCCTCTGTTTCAGCAAGGGAACTGGCACAGATTCTTGCGATAGGAACCGGAGGAGGAAGACTGAAAGGCTATCTTTTAGAACTTGAAGAAGCTGGAATAATAGAAAAAACATCCCGAAGAAAACTCAAATTCAGAATAACCAAGCTGGATGAATGGAATAGAGAAGCTCTACTCAATATCCTACATAACTGGAAAGGACATCCATTCCTCAAAAATTGGAAGTTCCCGATTGAGCCAATATCTCCCCAGGAAGATTGCAATGAAAAAAGTCCAATAGGGCGACAAAAAAAGTCCAATAGGGCGACAATAACAGATGAAAAAAGTCCAATAGGGCGACAAAAAAAGTCCAATAGGGCGACATATAGGAATAAGAATAGGAATAAGACAAAAGAAAGGAATAAGTCTATGGAATACGACGCCATATATAACAATGGCGGCGGAACAAAAAACAGTATGGAATCCCTTAACAGAAGAAAAAGCGACAATAAGGAAACTCCTTCTTTAAGTAAGCCTGACGGCTTAAATCTAAAGAGTGACGAGCGGAAGTTAGATAAACCTAACATTGCTGACCGTGTGGACCAGAAGGAGCTGGAGAAGATAAAAGAAGTCTTAAGAGTAATTTTGCCAGAGCTTAAAAGAGCTTATCCAGAAATTTTTACTTCAGAAAACCTGAAAATATTTGAAGAGTTATATGCTCCAGCACTGAGAAAAATTTACGGAGATGAGTGGTTGGCTTTAGCAGTTATGTATGAGTTGTTTAATAGAAAAGCGCCTCAATATGGCTATTCAAGGAAGGTCAATAAGAATTTCTTAGGTTTGCTGATTTCGTTTGCTTTAAAAGATTCTTCATCGGATTTCTGGGAGTTCTACAAGAAATTCAGGAGAGTTTTTGGATTAAGACTTCAGAAGGTTGAGAATGTAGGAGAGAAGGAACAACAAGGAGAACAACCAGAACCCGGGTTATCTCTTTCTGACCTGAAAGAGTTCTTCAAGAAAAAGTTAAAAGATAAGAAAACCATTTACACAATGTTTATAGAAAATGGCATTAAGGCTTTAGAGAAGGTTGGTAGTAAATGGGTTGTGAAGTGTAGGGACAGCATAGCTAAGGAATATATATCAAAGAATTTCCTTAATCTGCTTAGAGAATTCCTGAAATCGGAAAACATTCAGATAGAGGTTTGAGGAGGTTTCCAATGGAAGAAAGAAAAGGTTATGTCTATCTCAACGAAGTCAGAATTACCGGGAGACTCACTGATGCTGTGAGTTACACGAAGTTTGAGAAGGGCGAAAAAGGCGGTTGTGTTGCAGAATTTACTATTGCTCATAACCGCAGATGGAAGCCGAAGGAGAGCAAGGACTGGAAGGAGAGCACAAGCTTTTTCAGGGTTAAAGCTTATAACGGACTTGCCGAGAAGGTGAAGGAGAAATTTAGGAAGGGAGATTTTGTTCTCATTGAGGGAAGACTTCAAGAGGAAAGTTGGGAAAACGAAGAAGGGCAAAAGAGAAGTCTAATAAAGATTATTGCTGAAAATGCTTATCTTGTTTTTCCTTACCAGAAGGAAGAAGGTCAGAAAGAAGAAGGAGGAAGGAAGGAATGAGAAAGGCGATTTTATTAGCAGCTGCTTTTCTCTTTTCCTGTGGAAGTTCTGGTTACATTGCTTCTGAATATTCATCGAGAAGTGTTTTGGCTGGTAAACCTACCGTAAAGCCTGTTCAGGCTCCCGTGACAAAGCAGGCTACTACTCAGCTTGGAACCTCTATAGGAGTAAATATTGTTGGGGGTTTTCTTCTGAGCAAATGGGCAGAATCTAAGGAAAGGGAGCTTCTTAGAAAGTACTATGCTGTGTGTATGATTGAACATAACCTCAAGAAGGAGTCAGAAGATTACTGTGCAAATGTTTGGGCTAATGATAAGATGATGGAGGTTTTGCAATTTAAACATAAGCTTAATTACGGTAAGTGTAAGAAAAAGTGGTTTGGAATGTTTAGTGCTTTCAGAAAGTGTTACAGGGAAGCTGTGGATAGCGTTAAAAATCTCCATACCAATTGGAAGGAGGAGCTTAGAAATATTCTTTTCTATGATAAGCTCATTGATTGTCTTCCTGACCCTGCAGGTGTCAAAACTAATAAAGAGTTCATAGATACTTACAACTCTTGTAATGCGAAAGCTGAGAATTATGCTAACGAAGAACTTAAAAAGATACTTAAGGAAATAGGGGAAGAAGATGGATAGGTTTTCTATGTTACTGGTACTGATTTTTCTTATGTTTGGAATTTTGGTTTGGGGTCAATATGAGGTATGGAAGAGCTTTTATCAAACTGTTAATCAGAAGTATGTGAAAAAAGATGAAATATGTTACGCAGACATTTACGGAATAGCTGAAAGAAGAATTTTGGAGCTGGGGCTATCTGGAGAGGATAAGGCAACTATCCAGGAGAAAATGAACAAGATGCTTGATATTCTAAGAGACGTGGATCCGGAAAAGCTTGGATGTAAATATCTTTTTATGAAGGGAGCTCTGATGAAGGGTGGTAGAGATGTTACAGCTGCTCTTGAACGTTATCTCTTCGGTAATTCTGGTAAGTAGTTCATACGCTCTGGAAAATCTCGGAACATTCGGAAAAACCTATCCGATATTGGAAGAGGACATACTTGAAAAGATAAAAAGGGAAGCTATTATCCCACGTTTTTCTTCTGATTATTTCGAAGGAATACTTAGGAGAAGTTTATATGTTGATTATCATGTTCCCAATGCTTTAAGAGATAGGATAAGAGAAAAAAAAGTTGTTTATACAGTTCCGATTGACATAGTTATTGACGGTAAAGTGATAGCAAGGAAGGGAGAAAGGATAGATGTTCTCAAAAGGGTAAAGATTCCAGTTACCTATATTGTAGTTAAGGATTATCAGTTACCAGCTTTTGTTGATTATGCCGAAAAAGATAATGTTACCTATCTTGTGGTCCAGGGAAACATCTATGAGCTTGAAAAGAAGTATCCAGGGTTGCGAATTTACGCTGCTGTTCCAAAGGTTCTTAAAGTGCTCGGTATAGAAAGAGTTCCTTCCATTGTTTATCAGAGCGGGGATAGGCTAATAATCATTGAAAAGGCTTGGCTTGGGGAGTCTGCGAAATGAAAAGGTTGTTGGGACTGCTCCTTGTAACTGTGTTTTTTGCTGTTGCTAAAGCAGGAACTCCGCCATGTATTAATCCTATTTCGACTATAGACTGGAGTTTTTTTGTTGATGCTCTTGAATTTGAGGGAGTATGTACGTGCTCAACTCCTGGGCAAATAAAGATAGGTCTAAAGTGGAGAGTAGCTGAACCTATAGCTTTTGTTGAAACTCCAAGAAAAGCCTGGGAATTTCCCTGTTTTGGGATAAAGAAAAGCGTTACGGAAGTTTCAAAAAAAGATGGTTACACTAACGGCGTTCAAGGAGCTAAAACTAATGTTCACTACATTAAATATCCTGTTTTTGCCGTTTTAAACCTTGTAATGGATAACTTATGTGTTTTGAAGAAAGGAGAGAAGGATGATTCGGGACAGATAGTCAACGGATTAGATATTCTTCCTACAGGATTTTCGGAAGTTAATCCGCTTATATGGGATGATTATCTATCTGTCTTGGTTCAGCCTGAGAAACTTTTATTGGCTAATCCAGTTGCTCAGGTAGCCTGCCTTGCTGATTGTGTAGCGTCGTCCTCTGCAAGTGATGATGACCTGGATTCTGCAGAATCAATGAGAAATTCTCTATTCTGGTGTGCAGGTTGCTGGGGAGCTATTTATCCAGATACAACTTCTATTTATGGGCAAGACGATATAGTTGAAAGTGCATTAGAGGTTGTAAGGATTCTTGATGTTCTTCATTCATCTTTTCAGTTAATGGATTTTAAGGAAGTTTCTGGACTTGATTGGGCAGCAAATTTCTCTGAATCTTCTGTTCCAAGCGATGTAGCCTGTACTCCAAAAGTGTTCCCACGAATAATTAAGTCTCAATATTGGTTGAATCTTGCGTATCCTGTAAGTTGGGATGCAATTCCCATAGGGGATTTCCCTCCAAAGTGGAGCTGGTTTAAGAAAAGTCCGGGAAATGAGGATTTTGTTTGGACTGTATGGAGGATTAGGGATTGCTGTTTAGGTTTTCAATTTCCGTAATAATTCTTTTAATTCTGCATTTGGTAGATGCTTTTGCAGGTCAATGGGATGATCTTCTTCCGAAAAGAGAAACTCTATTGGAAGTTGAAAAGAATTACTCTCGTCTTAGGAAGGGTAGAAATGTTGAGAAATTTAAGAAGCTTACTCAATCGAGAGATATTACAGAATTTGAGAGATTTATTGACAGTTTCAACCTTGATAAACTGTCTAAGGACTGGTGGCTTAAAGCATATAAGAGAACGGAAAATAGGGAAAAAGAATTCTTGTTTTATCTGTTCTCTTCTTCTGTTCCGGACGAAACCGTTAGGAATGTTTTATCTCAGAGGTATTTAATTCCTCCAGAAATTGGCTTTTATCCTGTTTTAAGAGGGATACCGTCTATTGACTATCTTAAGAAGATGAAGGAGTGGAAGGAGCTGGCTGGAGTGAAGGTTAAGATAAATCCAATAATATTCAAGAAAGCAGGAGTTGAAGTAGTTCCCGCTTTTGTTCTTGCTAAATGTAAAGTAATAGGGGGAATTCTTCGTTCAAAAACATGTGTCTTTCAGAAAGTTCTTTACGGAGATGTTTCTTTGCAGTTTGCTCTTGAAAAGTTTGGATGTAAATAGTAATTTATTTTAAATTTAAATTGACTTGAAAGTGTATTGAAAATATGATGCTGCTATTGATGTTTCTATTGATTTGCAATGCGTTTGGAGGAAGTTTTGATATTAAGCAATTTGCTAATCATCAAAAAGAGGTTTTAGGCTCTCCTTCTCAGGTTAAGGAAAAATTACAGGTTCCCCTTCATTATCAGGAACCCAATAACTTTGATTCGCTTAAGGATGAAGAAAAGAAAAATGAATTTCTTGATTTCATTTCCAGAACGGGTAGCTCTTCGATCTGGTATTACACATGCAGAAAGAAAAGGGTTGTTATTGATAGAACTTACTATAAGTGCAGTTTAACTAATTCTACTTATACTTCTTTGGATATTTGTAATGCTAACTGTTATAGGCAGTATGATTGCATTCAGGCAGGGTGTTATCAAGTGTTAGAGTGTGAGGATACTGACGATGGTCAACAGTTGTGCCCTCACGGTAAGAGGGAGTGTGCAGCGGAGTGTCCTTCTCCAGGTTCTTATAACTCTACTGCTGATAGATGTGAAGCTCCAGCTGATGAAGGTTCTGGAGAATGTAGATATGAAACAACAGCTACGGGAGATATTTACTATGTAGGACATGATAGTTGTACTTGGTATGGAATCACTAAAGTTGTGGGTAATGGTAATAAGTTGGAGTTTTATGGAACGGATGGCTTAATCAATAGCATAATTGTTGAAGGGTGTACTTTTTCAGGAAGTGCGGAATATTACACATCTTGTGGAGATGATTGTTCTTATACTTCTTGGGGACTATCGGGAGTTGAGGGAGCTGGTAATGAGTTAAAGTTTTATGGTGGAAAATGCGGTAAATATGTAGGAAGTATTCAGGTTTTTAACTGCTACTTTAGTGGGGGGACGGCTACTGGAGGAGTTGATATAACCAGAGTAAAGATAGAGGATGGACAGATTAAGTTCTATAGAGGTTATAGTGGGAACACTCTTATAGCTTCTTTTGGCGTTTGTATGGAGTGTCCAATCGACCAGGGTTATCAAATAGAAAATGGAATCTGTGTAAGAGAACCTGATAGAGTTTGTCCATACTCAGGTCGTTCTTGCTTAAAACAGGATGGCAAATATTACTGCTCTCCCTATGATTGCAAGGAGACGGATTCAGGTACCTACTGGTGTGCAGAAATAGATATAGACAATGTTACGGATAATAACATTTCCATGTTTTACTGTTCTGGAGACGGAAACTGGACTACTTCTTTGGAAGGCTGTCAGGAAATATGCCAATATTACACGTGCTCAAAAGACAATAGTTCTTACTTTGGTCTTTTGAATTGTGAACAAAACTGTAGAGATATAGGTAGCTGTGAAGAAATAGAGGATGAGTAATGGTTCTCTTAAGGGTGTTAACTATTCTTTCCCTTTTGTTCTTTTCTGAATCTTTTGGTGGTATTGTAGAAACTATTGAGGATACCTGTCCCTCGGATCCGACCTTTGGTGGAAAATGTTCTCTTGTTGAAGAGAGAGTAATTGAAGGACCAGCATGTAAGGAAATTGGAAATGAAGAAATATGTAGAGATTGGTGGGAGAAAGAATATAGATATAAGTGTTCTGGCAGGGTGGATCTTGATTCTTTGGAAGGAGTTTTCCTTGGCAAAAAGTATTGCAGCTATCAGAAAAAGTGTACAGAATGGAGAGATGTAGGAGTAGAGGGAAGAACAGTTTCCTGCCGTATTTACTTCAATAAGTATAAGCCTGGTTGCTCGGATAATCCCTATCAGCTTAAATGTCTTTCGAATGATTGTGGCGACCTGTTTGATGTATGCACTTTAAAGCAATATGTTGCTTATAGTGATATTCCTGACAAGGCTAACACTGTTGCTACATATTATTGCGATCCGGTTTCTGGCATGTGTGGTGTGATACAGATTCCCGGAACCTCAGGCGTAAAAGTGGGAGTATATACTTTTGAATGTCCTTCAAAAGTAAGGAAAGTTTGTACTTCTTGGGAAGGAGAAATTAAATGTCCAGATGGAACCACACAGGTTTGTAATGTGGTTAGAACGTGTAAGGAATATTCTTCGGTAGGTTCATCCACTACCGAATTAAAAAGTTGTATAGCCAATCGCAAATATACAGAATATAGAGTTGAAAAGGACTCTGAAGAAGCCAATCAGCTGAGAAGTAGTCCTAAGTGTATAAAAGTAGGTGAGTTTACTGTTGATAATGTTACAGAATTTACAATCATAGGAGGATGGGACGCTGACGGAGGAAGTAAAGACTGTTTTTATGCGACTGGGTGGACGTCAAATTGTTATGAATTATCATCATGGCAAGGTTCTTGGAATGCTTGCTGGAATCTCCTTTCTACAGAGAGTAATCTTATAAGCTATTTGAACTGGGTTTTCTACAAGGATGATCCCGTTCATCATGTTGTGGGAATTGAGTCAATTTCTACAGATAATATGGCAAATTATTCTGGATGTTTTGGTTCAGGTAACGATGCTACGGACGTTCATATTTATGTAAATGCTACTGTTAGAACTTATTACGAGCGGTTTCTGTGTTATGAGGATGAAATTGATGATTCAAACTGCAATATTTCATCCGATTGCGAGAAGATTTCGCCAGATTCCTTGAATGAGATGGATTGCTGGCATTGGGCTACGGATGTAGATAATCCAATGAAAAAACTATGTGACCAATATACGGTAATGTATGAATGTCCCTCGAATTCCACTTCTACAACTTGTGTTGAATATGACGAAAAGTTGGTATGTAATGATGGGATAGTGAATATTCCAGACACTTATGTGGAAAGTAAAGATTTTTCTGCTGATTTTACAAAAGCTATGGCTATGGCTCAGTTAGCTAATGAATTAAAGCACATCTGGAGTGGGACCTCTCAAAAGTGCGAGAGTGGTTGGTGGAATTCCGTTATAGAGAATCCGACCGACTATTTTGTTTCTAAGGCGGTTGGTTTTGCTGTTTCTAAATTGGGGTCAGCTGTGGCTTCCTACGCCCAGGCTTACTTCCATTCTGCTTCCTACTGTTTAGCAAGCGATGAATATGGAGATACGGCAACTTCTTCTGGTCTTTATGATTCAGTGGGAGACTGTATGTATCAGGTTGCTAAAGAATTGAAGGAGCAGGATGCTGATAATCCATTTTTAAATGAACTTCCTTTGGGCGACAAGCTACAATTCTTAAATGACCCTGTAATATCTTTTTCCCTTAGTGTAGCTGTTGACCTGATAATGTCATTTGACAAATGTAATAGTTGTTCTTCGGAATCCTGTGCTACCGCTCACGGAGAGTATAAGGCATATTCATTGATTTCGAATGGTCTCTGCCATTACGTGGATTCTAAATGTGCCTGGAAAATTCCTCTAATTGGATGTCTTAGAAGAGCTTATCGATACTGCTGTTATGATTCAAAGTTTGCAAGGATACTTGTAGAGCAAGCATATAAACAGCTTGGTTATAGTTGGGGAAGTTATGGGAGTCCCAACTGTTCTCAATTGACTTGGGACGACCTGAAAAATTTAGATTTCTCTCAGATGGATTTTTCCGAATTGATTAAGGATATAGAGGCAAAAGCAAATTTCCATCAACTTATGGACTCTGATTCTATAAAGAATAGGATAGAGGAGTTCTATGAGGGAACTACGCCTCTTGCTCCTGATGCTACTAATCCTAACTATTCCCCTTAATGTTTATAGCGATAATCTCTTTGTGAAAGTTGGGAAGGATTTTGGCATAAGTCCACAACTTCTATATGCAATTGCTGTTGTTGAAAGTGGTGTTAAACCTTATGCTATTGGAGTTAAAGGAGCAAGATGTAGAGACTTTAAAGAAATTACCTGTTATCAAAGAGGAAAATGGGTTTCTCTTTATCCTGAAAATTATGAAGAAGCTGAACGTGTTTTAAGAATAATTTTGAAAAAAGACCTCTATTATGACCTTGGGCTTATGCAGATTAGTAGATTTGAGATAGAAAGGAGAGGACTTGATCCTTTTTCCCTTCTGGATTACAAAAAAAATCTCGAATTAGGAGCTCGGATACTTTATGAAAAAATACAGAAATATGGTTACTCTTGGGAAGCTGTGTGGCGGTATAATGGAAGGATTGATTACGCATGGAAAGTGAGGGCTATTCTTCTTCCCAAAAATCCTCGATAGCGTGTTTCATAATGAACATAGTAGGTGAGGAGCTCTCCAAGTTTTCTGGAGCTTTGATTCGCAATTTCCATTTGTCTTTGAAAAGGTCTTTTCTAAATAGAAAACCTGTTATTTCCCTTCCGTCTCTTAGCACGAAGGTTATTGTTCTTCCTTTTTTTCTTGGGAGACTTCCCTTTAGCAATCTTCTGAGTTCTTTCCAGTCCTTTCTCCAGCTACCTGGAGCGACGGGATTAGCTTCAAGGTTTTCTTTTGTGAACCAGTAAGGTTTAAGGAACGAGAAAGCAGATATGTATATGTGAAACTTAATTTCGACTATCTTGTTCAGTTTAAGTACTGTTAAGTACGGGAAAAAACCAAGTAGTTTACCGTAATATTTTTTTTCGCCATGAGGATAAATGAATATTCTTTTGTTTAAGAAGTGGGTTATATTCTTGTTTTCTTCTAATGAAGCCATCGGCTTGATGAATCTGGAAAATTCTTCTGCATGTTTTCCGAAAATCCTTATAGAATTGATGGATGTTACGGGAAGTCTTTCGCCAGAGTTTAAAATTACCATCTTGCTTTCTGGAATAATATTTTTAACCCTTGTTCTTTTGTTCCGAGATAATTTGATTTTTATATCGATGGGAGTACGTTTCCTTATTAGATATGAGAAGATTGCATTCTGGAGTTTATTCATCCTATTCTCCCCTTTATGTAGTCTCTATGTAGTCCTATGTAGTTAATGTATGTAGTCTAAAACAGGAAATGTAGTTATCTATCTTTCTTGCTTGATAACTTCCTTTTTTCAAGTTTTTCTATCTTTCCGATTCTGCCTAATATAGCCTTTTCAACTGTTTCGACAAAGAGCTTGTTGATAAAAAGTTCAAGCTGTTTGGAAAATGGAACTATGAAAATTAATAGTGAAGTATAAGACCATTGAACACCACATAGACCAGTTTCATTCTTATGTCTATCTCCGGAACAAGACTCAAGATACCAAGATAGAAAAAGGTTTATTGGTCTATATGGATAAGTCATCAGGGAACATTTACGAATATGAGATTACTTACGATGAAATGAGGATGGACTTCCTACTGGATAAGGTTGTTGTGGGTATTTCCCTTTTTTATTTTGGTTAAAATTCTTTAAGAATCAGTTCTTTTAATTCTTCATCAATGTTTCCGTAGATAAAGGTTGAAAGGATTTTTTCCATATCTTCTCTGTCAAGGTCAAAAAGCTCTTTTGCAATCAATGATTCAAGTTTTGCTCTTAAGAGCTTTGATTCCTCGTCGCCTTTTTCTGTTAACTTCTGGACTTTCTTTGAGAGGGAAATGATTCTCTTTTGTAAGGTTGTTCTTGCCACTGGAATGGGAAGCTCCTCTACAAAGAACATTGTTATGTTTGCAGAAACTCTCTGTCTTATGTAATAGTCAAGAACAAAACTGTTAAAAAGTGCTTGAAAATAATGATTAAAATCAAAACCTATCTTCTTGTCTAAGGTTGCCTGGATTATATCCTGACTGTCATAGTCTATTTC
>OFBW01000043.1_pt1 | contig 20804 bp, 19 predicted proteins | sample 1520701 | NCBI WGS metagenome assembly OFBW01 (sample SAMEA3696450, study PRJEB22514) | metagenome | biome: water; feature: marine; material: hydrothermal vent | place: Pacific Ocean | collected 2014-08-16 | depth 1514 m
GTGGCTTCACTTCGGGATAGCGATCTGAGACTTTTTTCAACAGAGCATAATCCTGGTTTGGCGTAGTCTCCTGGCAGGCCTGGGAAGCGGGAGCATTACCAGTGGGTTCGGCGCTCTTTTTCGCTTTCTCTTGTGGTACGAGGCGGGGCATGATCTGGAAAAAAGCTCTTTTTTTCATGCTGATATCGACCTGAAAAACGACTTCATATCCTCCAAGTGGAAGCGGATGACCATCCAAGGTGAACTTGCTCCAGACAAATGTGTATCCGACCACCTCTTTCTCTTCTTTTTTGAGCAGGTGCCTTCCGGTCCTGTCATAGCGATACCACCAGATATTCACCTTGGAGTCTGCTGTCGCATTATGCACCCATGCGGAGGCGTAGAGCGTATCGGCACCATAGGTCAGGGTCTCCCCTGTCGGCTCCACGGGTTTTTCGTTTTTCCGATCCAGACCCATGGAGACGACGGGAGTTTCGACATAAGTGACATGTTCGGCCTTTGCAAAACTGCTGCCGCATATCCAAACAACAAGGATTGCCCATACTCCAGTTTCTACAAATTTCACACTTTTTCTCCTTTTCCCGAAGCATATTGGACAGATATTATTTTTTATGTGCTTCCTCCTTTTCTTCCTTGTCGCTGTTCATATCTATATCAAAAGCCAGATCTTTTTTTCATCATATATGCCATCCATCAATGCTTCCGCCGGCATGTCCCTTCCGCTCTTAAATTTGTATTTGCCGGATCCAAAACGCAGAATTCCCAATTTTCTCAGCATATCTATCAGCCCCATGGCCACTCTCCTTTTTTTGAGGTCTAGGAGTCTGTCGGGCTCGCCCCTCTAAAAAGCTTGCCTGATCAAGATTATGGTGCCATGCAAGCAGTTTTTAAGGTACAAATGCATCAAATATTGTCCTATTAGAGCCAATAAGCATGCATACCCAGTTATCTTTCTCCTCTTTACGCTCTCATGGTATGTAATCTCTTCAGATTGTAGGCAATGCATATCAAATTCCATTCTCCTTTTGCCTCTTCAAAGCCTCTGAGCATAAACTGTCTAAATCCCATGACATGTTTAATGATCCCAAAGACAGGTTCAACCGTACTTTTTCGTTCGCTGTAAATCTGTTTACCCTCCTGGGTTTGCAGGCGATGTTTTGCTTTTTCTACCAAAGTGGGATTTGGTGGGAGAGGGTCGGCCTTTTTAAACCTCTTTTCCAAGGGTTGGTTGTGTTGTTCTTTTCCCAGTGAAATATAGGGGGTTACCTTGTTGTCTTCGCACAGAGCAATGTTTGCCTCACTGAAGTAGCCTGCATCTGCTACCATCAAAGACGGTTTGAGTTTGGGGTATGTGTCAAAGCATTGGAAGGTGGGAGCAATCTCTTGCTTGTCGTTGCTGTTTTGGGTGACATGCTGATGGACAATCAGTCTGGAATCGTGTTCGACACAAGCCTGGGCATTGTAGCACTGCTCAAACCCTCCTCCTGAGGTCTTCATGATGCGGGACTCTTCGTCTGTCAGGTTGATCTGATCTGTGTCTTTGACCTCTTTTGTGGGAGGTTTGGGTGTTTTACCTCTGGGCTTCTTGCCGGTCTTTTCTTCTTTGGCTTTATGTTTGTCCATCTTCTCTTCATAGAGTTTTTTCTCTTTTTCGTAACGCTCATGGGCTCGCTGCTCTATTTTTAGTTTGGCCTCTTTGATTGGCAAGATACGCTCTTGTCTTCTTGCAATCTCTTTGGGAATATCCATCCCGTCATTTTCGGCACTCTTGTCTGCCTCATGGGCTTTTTGCATTAGGGCTTTGACTTCCAATTCCAGCTGTTTTTGCAGCTTGTTGGCTTAGTGCTTTGTGTTTGGAAGCATTGGCTTTGATTTTGGTGCCATCCAGACTGATTTTACCAACCTTCAAGAATCCCGCATCCTGGGCAATGAGAAGTACCTGAACAAAGAGTGTTTCAAGTTCGGGAAGAAAGCGTTTGCGGAAAGTAGCTATCGTATCATGATCGGGATGGGTATTGGCGGCAATGTATCGAAAAGCAAGCGAATCGTAGGTGGCGCGTTCGGACTTTTTGCTTGAAAAGATTCCTGTGGCATATCCGTAAAACAAAAGAGACAGAAGGACTCGGGGGTGGTAGGCCGAAGATCCACCACTACCGGTATAGTGTCTAAGGATAGAAGAGAGATCAAGCTCTTCGGTCACATCAACAATAAAGCGTGCCAAATGATCTTCTGGAAGCCAATCGTTTATACTTGGTGGCAGGAGATAAGCCTAGTTTCGGTTGGTGTCGATAAAGTGATTTGCCATGAAAGCCTTATACCTTCATGATTTGTTTCTTATTGATATCCATCATCATACCGAAATTGCTATTTGGAGCAGGTGAGTCCGACAGACTCCTAGGTAGGCCCAGACCACCCGTTCATCACTCAGATTGAACATGTATCGCAGGTAGTGCAGCCCCACCATCAGGCGGATTGGTTTATTGGGATGGCCGGTAGTGGAGAGATAGGCCTCTTTGAGCTCCTCTTCAAGACTCTCTCAATCGATACTCTCAGCCAGTTTGACGAGAGGATGTTCTGGATCGATGAGATCTCGCAGCAGATGATGATGGTCGAAGAGGGTTACCTCCCCCCCCTTGGATTCTTGAACCATGCCACCTCTAAAACTGCAGGATTCTGACAGGGTAAAACCCCCTATCTTGTAGTTTTAGGGTAGCGAAAAAGTGCTCAAAATGCCCTTAAATGGGAGGTTTGTGGCGGTTGCACGGTCAACTATTTAAGATTTTCATACAGCTTCGACACCAGACTCAGGAGAAAGAGTCCGCAACGCAAAAGTGTCGGGGCCTAAACCCCGCACAAAAGAGGAGATCGACAAGTATCACATTGAAATGGAACCAAAGTCCCTACTCCAGTCAGATAGGCTACTTCTTTTTAAAGCGACAGTTAGTCTGCATGGACTTCGATGGCAAATCACGAGGGGGTCAAAAAGCAGGGGCTTTCTCCCATAAAAAGGAGATGTCGATTTAAAGAAAAACAATTATTGGGACGCAGTCTGATATCGCCTAATCAGGGAGTAGGAAATCCAGAAATTATACAAGTTGCGGGGTAGCACCCTGCGGCAAGCCGCAGAGCGGTTCTCAATAGCCGCTGACGCTGACCATATAGTTGATATATGTTAGCATCGGCTCCATGAAGAAGACGGACATCGTGGTTACGAAGGCTGCGATGCCGACGATGACGACAAGCGGTCTCGAAGAGTTGACCCCGACAGCCTCGATTCCTGCTACAGGAGGCTTGAGGAACATATAGACTATCAGTTTCAGATAGTAGTACGCTGCAATCGCACTATTGAGCGCCATGATGATTGCAAGCCAAATATATCCGGCATCGACAGTGGCGCTGATGATATACATCTTACCCCAAAAGAGGCTGAATGGGGGAACTCCTGTAAGCGAAAGCATGAAAATAGCCATAATGACAGCTCCCATAGGAGATGTGCTTATGAGACCGGAGAATTTCTCGTAGGGATGGTGGAAGCGGCTGTGATATCTGTTTTTCTTGTGTCTGCTTATCCAGAGCATAGCGAAAGCACCCAAGTTGGTAAAGAGGAAGAGTCCGTAATAGAGGAAGATACCACTATAAGCCTTGGTCGTATCCAGAGCCAGTGCCGCCATCACGAATCCCGCATGCGAAATAGAGCTGTAAGCGAGCATTCTCTTGACATCGAGCTGAACGAGAGCCATTATATTGGCAAGAGTCATAGTGACTATTGCGAGTGCTATAACCATATATCTGACCGACTCCATCCCGAGATCTATATAGAAGCCTATCACTCTCACGGCAACGACCATCATTGCAATTTTGGGCACGATCGACATATATCCCGCCATGGGAGCACTTGCACCCTCATAGACATCTGGTGTCCACATATGAAAAGGCATTAGAGAGACTTTGAAACCAATTGCGACCAATAGAAGTACAGCTCCGCCAATTATAGGCAGGACGATCCCAGCCTCGTTCATTCTCTGCTGAAGTACCTTTGCTACATCGAAAAGCTCTACCGAACCGCTTACGGCATAGATTGCAGCAGAACCCATCACGAAGAAACCGGCAGCCATGGCACCCATTGTGAAATATTTGATAGCGGCTTCATGCGAGCCTGGCGTATTGTGCATAGCTATCAGTGTATAGAGTGCCAGCGAAGCCGTCTCGAGACCGACGAAGATAAGAATCAGATTGTCACTTGCCACCATGAATTGAAAACCTGCAACCATAAAGAGGAAGAGTGAAAAGAACTCTGGATAGGAGTATTCATGAAACCTCTTTTGTGTCAGAGCAAGGGGAATAAATAGCATTGAAGCCAATAGAATCAAGAGTTGTGAAAGAACCGATATGCCGTCGATCAGCATTAGATCAAAAAAGCCTCGTTCATTGATACTCAAACTCAATGTCGCTCCAAAATCCACGAAGAGAACAAGGATAGAGAGCATCACGAAGAGGCTCTTGTCCATATCCTTCTTCAACAAATCGATAATCATTATGAGCAGTGCACCGCTGACAATGACCAGCATTGGAGATAGCGTGATCAGATTGAGTGATGCCATGCTTATATCTACAGCCTGCAACATTATTTTGCCTCCTTGGTGCGCTTGCTAACTACTATTACGGACTTCGCCTCGGAAGTCTGTGCCTTCTCATGCATGAAAGTCACGAGAGCCTTGACACTGTTGTCTATGGGGCCCAGAACAGGTTTGGGATAGACTCCGAGCCAGACGACCAGTGCCACAAGAGGTACGAGAGCAGTAAGCTCTTTCGAATCGAGATCGGGAAGTTTGGCATTTGCCTCGTTCGTTACCGGCCCAAAGAAAGACCTTTTATACAAAGAGAGCATATATATCGCCCCAAGGATGATAGATGTACCCGCCAAGAGTGTCAACATCGGCGAAATCTTGAAGAATCCCGCGAGAGAGAGATACTCTCCTATGAATCCTATAGTAAGCGGCAGACCGACGGAAGCCATCATCATAATACCGAAGATTAGGGCATATTTGGGCATTACCAAAGCCAAACCTCCAAATTCGCTCATCAGCTTCGTATGTCTTCTATCGTATATTACACCGACGAGGAGGAAGAGAGCTCCTGAGACGATACCGTGAGAGAGCATCTGGAATATCGAACCACTGATACCTTCGGCATTCATGGCAAAGGTACCAAGAACTATTACACCCATGTGCGAAATGGAAGAGTAGGCGATAACCTGCTTCATATCCTTCTGTGCATACGCAACCATTGCAGTGTAGATAATCATGATTATGGCGATGATTGCAACCGGCGTGATGTAGGCGACGGAGGCATCTGGAAACATGGGAAGCGAAAATCTAACGAAACCGTAGCTACCCATCTTCAAAAGTACTGCGGCAAGAATTACCGAACCGACAGTAGGTGCCTGTCCATGCGCATATGGAAGCCATGTATGGAAAGGAAACATGGGAACCTTGATTGCGAAACCGAGAAAAAAGGCCCAAAAGAGCCACTTCTGGATAGAGAGAGGTAGAACGAGAGCATACCAATCGGTTATGGCGAAACTCCAGACACCCGAGACGGAATGGTAAACATATGCCATATAGAGCATACCTACCAGCATCACGAGCGAACCTGCAAAGGTATAGAGGAAGAACTTGATTGCCGCATAGAGTCTAAGCTCTCCACCCCAAGCACCTATGATATAGAGCATCGGAACGAGCGAAAACTCCCAGAAAAGGTAAAATACTATAGCATCGAGGGATACGAAAACACCGATCATCGCAACTTCGAGGAAGAGAAGTGTGATTATCATGTTTTTCAAATCCTTCTTTACATTGAGCGCTATGATACCGACAAGTGTCATCAGAGCCGCCATAATGACGATAAATAGGCTTATACCATCCACTCCGAGATAGTAGTTGATACCAAATTCACTTACCAGCGGTATATATTCGATAAATTGAAAACCACCGTTACTATTGTCGAAGGCGAACCAGAGCCAGAGTGTGAGCAAAAATTCGATAGTTGCCACACTGATACCATAAACTCTGATACTCTTCTTTCCAACCAAGAATCCCAGTATCGCCGCAACGAGCGGGAAAAAGACCAATACACTTAAAATATTTTCCATCCGTTTCTCCTTAACTCTTCAGTGCGGCAAACAGAGCCAATACCGCCAGAGCGATTGCACCTATGGCAATCCACCTCAGATAATCCGAGAGATTACCGCTTTGAGCCTGGCGTGCGGCATCTCCACTCTCTTCGATTATGTTCGCTATACCGTCAACGGTCGCATCCACAACCTGCATATCCACCTCCTTCCATGCTATCTCGGAAAGCTTGGCATATGGCTCTGAGAAAGTGTTTTTATAGAAAATCGGTATATAGTACTGATTGCTCAGAACTTTGTAGATTTTGCTCTTTTCCACCTTTTCATCTCTTCTAAGCCTTACAGAGTAGAGCCTAAAGGCAAGCAAAATACCGCCAAGCGCAATAAGCGTAGTGGCTACGGTCAGCGTAGCGACCATATGATGAGTATGCTCACTCATTTCGTAAGCAGGCAGCATCTCGGTGACGAACTCCATGAACGACTCTTTGTGCCAGCCGAAAACAACTGCCAAAATACCCAGAGGCAACATACCCCAAAGTACATAATTCTGCACTTCATGAGGGTGAAAACCGAGTTTTTTATATCTCTCGTCGCCCCAGAAGGCTATAAAGACCAGTCTGAAGCTATAGAAAGCCGTCATACCCGCCGTGAGCCAGAGGATGAACCAGATAATATATGTATGCTCGTTGAAGGCCACTTCGAGAATAGTATCTTTGGAGTAGAATCCGGCAAGAGGCCAGATGCCACAGAGTGCGAGTGAAGCGACTCCCATGTAGATATATGTCCACTTCATCACCTTCTTGAGTCCACCCATCTTGAAGATATCGAGCTCATCGTGCATGGCGTGCATCACATTACCGGCACCGAGGAAGAGCAGTGCTTTGAAGAAAGCGTGTGCTGCAAGGTGGAAAAGTGCCACCCAGTACGCACCCAGACCCGCCGCAGCGAACATATAGCCAAGCTGCGAAAGTGTGGAGTAGGCGATGATTCTCTTCAAGTCTCTGTTTACAAGCGCCATGGAGGCGGCGAATATCGCTACGAATGTACCCAGTGAAGCTATAAAATAGCTCACTTCGGGAATGAGTTCGTAGAGGGGATTGGCTCTGATAACGAGGTAAACACCAGCCGTAACCATGGTAGCGGCGTGTATGAGGGCCGAAACCGGAGTCGGACCCTCCATTGCGTCGGCAAGCCATGTGTGCATTGGAAACTGTGCCGATTTACCCATCGCGCCGATAAAGAGAAAGATACCTATCATTACAAGAAGACCATGATCAAGACCAGGTACAACCTCGAAAACCTTGTCATACTGCAAAGAGCCTACATTCCAGTAGATGAGGAATATACCCACCAACATCCCGAGGTCTGCGATACGGTTCATTATAAACGCCTCGTTCGCCGCCCAAGAAGGAGATATCGAAGGATTCACATCTCTGCCTACATCCTCTTTGTGGTACCAGAAGCCTATCAATAGCCACGAGCAGACTCCAACCCCTTCCCATCCTATGAAAAGGCCGAGGAAGTTGTCGCTCATGACGAGCACCATCATCGAGAAAACGAAGGCCGAGAGATAGGAGAAGAATCTATTGAAACTCCTGTCGTGCTCCATGTAACCGTTGGAGTATATATGAACGACCATGGAGACCAGTGTAACCACCGTCATCATAACTGCCGAAACGGCATCGACATTGAAGCCGAAGGGTATATACATATCTCCTGCCACAATCCAATCCATCAGCTTGATATGAACCTCTCCATGCTCTACGACATGCATCAAGACTTTGGCAGATGAGAAGAACGATACGAAGAGCAGTATAGATGTAACAACTCCAGTCATCTGTCTCTTCGGACTCATTGCGAACAGTGCCGCAAACAGCGATCCGACAAGCGGCGCAAAAAGTGCGGTATAAACTAATGTTTCCATCCTTACCCCTTCATCATTGTGAACTCGTCGAGATCGAGTGTGCCGTACTTTTTGTAAAGCAGAATCAAAAGACCCAGTCCCACCGCAACCTCACTGGCGGCAACCGCCACAATAAAGAAGGCAAACATCTGTCCTGCCAGATCGTGGTGGTAGCTCGATATGGCGGCAAAAGCCACATTGGCGGCATTTAGCATAATCTCCGTCGCAAAGAAGAGCATAAGAAGATTCTTCCTTCTTATAACCCCCACCAGACCGATACTGAAGAGTATCGAAGCCAATATCAAATAGTGTCCAAGTCCTATCATTTCGAATCCTTTGCTTCGCCGCCCTCTAATTCGGCATCCTTGATTTTGGATAGACTCCTATCCATCTTTTTGCCGGCAAGAATGATACCGGCCACCATGGCCACCAGAAGCATAATGGCAGCCACTTCGAAGGGTACGAGATATTTGGTAAAGAGCACCAGCCCCACAGCCTGAGGATTGTTCGCGCCAGCCATTGGGGGATAGAAAGCTGGAGCTCCGTTGGCTATCGATGGCGCAGCGAATATAACTACCAGCATAAGTGCCGTCAGGCCGCCCAGTATGAATACCGTCATTGCAGGAGCGTTTTTCTCTTTCACCACTCCGGTAGCGTCGAAGAACATCATACCGAAGGCATATAGTGCCATCACCGCTCCAACATAGACTATTAGCTGAACCACTCCAAGGAAATCGGCTCCCAATATGAAAAAGAGCCCGGAAATCAATACCATTCCGGCCGCCAACGATGTCATGGAGTAGAGAATGTTCCTGCTCCATACCGTAACGGCGAAGAGTGCGACAATCGATATCGAGAGAAAGTAAAATGCAAAAGTTTCCATCTCCGCTCCTTAATACGCCAAAGGCGTTTTTTTGACATTTTCGTCGGCATTCGGAGATATCGCACCGAAACCGGGAAATTCACTCTGCTCGGCCAGCTGTTCGAGAGGTGTAAGCATATCCTCCAAAGTGGAGAAGCTCGCTCTCTGCTCGCTCGATGTCTCATATCTTCCACCGTGCACGATAGCCAGCTCGGGACAGACCTCCGCGCAGTATCCGCAGAAGATGCAGCGCCCGAAGTTGATTGTATATTCGCTCACCTCCTTGCGCTGATTCTCGTCATACCTCGTATCTATGCGGATACAGTTGGCGATACATATCTTTTCGCAAAGGCCACAGCCGATACATCTATAGTGGCCGCTCTCGAGCAGTCGCTTCATCTGATGTATCGCTCTGTATCTCGGTGCGATGGGCATCTTTTCGAACGGATACTTGACAGTGTGCATATTCTTTTTGAAGAGAGCCTTGTACATCTCTCTGAATGTCACCTTCAAACCGGTAAAGAGCTCCAGCTTCACAGAGCGCTCCACAACCTGTTTGAATTTCTCCATACCACTTTTTGGACTCTCACCCAAATCGAGCATTCTGTAGTTCTGCGTCCCTATATTACGGTCTTTGAACTCTTCCAAACTCATTTTCTCCTCCTTATACCATCATCCAGAGACCTGTTAGGGTCACATTGATTACCGCCAGCGGCATCAGAACTTTCCAGCACAGCCACATCATCTGATCGGGTCTTACATGAGGCCAAGATGCCCTGACCCACAACATGAGGAAGAAGAAGAGAGAGACCTTCAACACGATCGCCAGCCCTCCCGGGAGAAAGCCCCATGAGTTGAATCCACCCAGGAAGACGATTGCGGCAATAAAGCCGATAGTTATCATGTTGGCATACTCACCGATGAAGAACATACCCCATCTCATACCGCTATATTCCGTCGCATATCCCGCCACTATCTCGGCTTCGTGCTCGAGCAAGTCGAAAGGTGTCCTGTTGGTCTCGGCAAATCCCGCAATCAGGAAGAGTATGAAAGCAAGAGGCTGTTTCCATATCAACCACTCGCCCATACCTCCGCTCTGATAGTTGTTGAAATCTATCAGAGAGAGAGAACCCACTATCATGATAGGAGCGAGCATGGAGAGCCCTGTGACAACCTCGTAGCTGAGAAACTGAACCGCCGTACGGGCCGCACCTATGAGTCCCCATTTGTTTCTCTGTGCCATACCGGCAAGCAGCGGACCATAGAGACCTGCCGCCATCATCCCCAGTATGAAGAGAATACCGATATTCAAATCGGCAACGATAGCTCTTACCGTCATACCGAAAAGTTTGAACTCAGGCAATAGCGGAACGGCGGCAAGTGCGATAAAGGCTGTCGCCGCCGTAATGATAGGTGCGAACATGAAAATGAGTCTGTTGGCTCCCGACGGAATGAAATCCTCTTTGGTAAAGAGCTTTATTCCGTCTGCCGCAATCTGCAACAATCCGTAGGGACCGACATGCATCGGTCCGTATCTTCTCTGCATGAAGGCCAGTACCTTTCTTTCGATATAGGTACCGAAACCGGCAAGCGCCGATATGATAGCCAGTACCAGTATCGCCTTTATGATAGTGCCAATGATATATCCGTCCATCTCTACACCCTTTTGATAGTTACTTTGGAATATCTACTCTCACCAAAGAGTGAGATGACATCCTCGCCGCTTTTAAAATCGGGAATCTCCACGATATCTCCACTCATACGATCGTCCGCTTCCACATCCAAAACGATCGAAGCACCGTCGAAGAGCACCTCCACTCTCTCTCCCAGCTCCTGCGCGCGCTCAGGAGATGCACGCAGGGCAAACTTCTCGAATATCTGGTGCGCCTTGTCCGTAAAGTCGCTAAACTGTCTTGGAGGATTGCACCTGTAGGCTATATCTCCTTCCGAGATGACGATACTATCGTCCAACTTCTTAGGATTGCTTCTGCTTGCCCGCCTTTTGATAGTAGCGAGTCTGTATCCTCTCTTTTCGGTACCGTCGTTTAGATAGTAGTTGGGCATCTCATCGAATTTGACACACTGGAAGCCCTTCTCCACCGGAAGCTCTTGTGTCCATTCAATCGTCAGTTCTCTCCCCATACCCAACTCGTTCATAATATCGTTGAGCTCGTATCCGCCATATTCCAGTGCAGCATTGGTAGGTACGACCTGCTTGTTCATCGTTACGAAGGTTCCCTCCTGCTGATTCATCGCCGGCATATCCAGATCGCCGTCTCCAAGCGCGGAGAGCCTGAAGTCTCCTGGGGCGTTATAGCCGATAGTGTAGCCCTCACACTCGTCATCCAGTTCGCAGATAAGCGCCACTCCCAGAGAGTTGCTTTTTGGCGGAGTCATCACCACCTTCATGGAGCAACTCTTTTCTATCAACGCTATCAGTTTCGCAATATTTTCGTAGTGCGGGTGGAAGAAGAGATCCTCTCCGGCTATCAGTGCGAAGCTCTCCTTCTTCTTCATCATCTTGGCGAAGATCTCATCGAAGTTCTCCGCATCTCCTCCAAGGCGCTCCACAAGAAGATTGTGCTCGTACTCTATCTCTTTTTCGACCATCTGAGGCACCTTCTTTTTGACCTCTTTCTCCTCGCCGGTCTCTTTGTCGAGAAGCTTTTCGACTACCTCTTTCATCACCTTCTCTTTGACAGTCTTCTTTCTCTTTTCGTGGAAGGTATCGAGATAATTCAGCACTCCTTTGGGGAGCTTCTTTCTATCGGCGAAGAGGTCCAAGATGAGATAGAGCGCAGCCTCTTCATCACCCGGTCTGTGCTCGAAACATTCGACACTCCTACCGAAGGTCGGTACCAATCTGTCGCCGACGGGGTGGAAGTAGAAGCCCGCACCCTTGTTTATCTTCTGTATATTGTTGAAGACATATCTTGCATTGGGATTGTCGTTTCTGAGTTTGGAGCCGACAGAGATTACGAAGTCGCACTCTCTCATAATCTCTCTGAAGTCGTTAGGATAGAGACTGTGCCCACTTGCGTGTGCATAAGCATCGAGGAATTTCTGAAATGCTCTGGCTTCGGGATTGTAGAGTTTCATGCCGAATTTCTCTTTGAGTCTCTGTAGCATCAGAGCCTCTTCGTTGCTCACCATGGAGCCGAAACGAATCGTATCCGCTCCCTTTATGGCCTCTACGGCCGCTTTGAGTGCCGTGGCATCTCTTTTTACATCCCTATTTTCGAAGTCGTAGGCGAATCTTCCGGCACCGCAGAGGCTTACATAGTTCCACTCGTTTTTGACTCTGAATATCTTCTCTTCTGTATTGTCTATAGAGTCGAATCTGGTTTCGTAGAATATCTGGCAGCCGCTACTACAGTGCGTACATGTAGCCGGGACCTCTCTCAACTCCCAGGGATTGGCTTTGTAAACGAAGTCTCTTTCGGTCAGTGCTCCGACCGGGCAGACCGCCGTACACTCCCCGCAATCCGAACAGTTGGTATATTCGGTACCGTTGCTCGGAACGATAATCGATTTTTGCAACTTGTTCCACATGGCGTATGCGTCTTTGGGAGCGCTCTGCTTGTAGGACTTGTCCACTGCAGCTCCACCTCTTGGACCTGTCTTGAGCGCACTGTCGCCTATCATATCCTTACAGACGGTTACACAGCGCTCGCAGACGATACAGAGTCCGGCATCGTAATGCAGTACGCTACTCCAGTTCTTGGTCTCTCTTTTGGTATCCGCTATCGCGAAACGCTGAGAATCCACCTCCAACTCGAGAGTATAGTTCTGAAGCTCACACTCTCCGTGCTGGTCGCAGACACCGCACTGCAGAGGGTGATTTACATCGTAAACCTCCATAATGGCACGACGCTCTTCCATTATCTCTTCACTCTGTGTAACAATCTGCATGCCGTCCTTGGCTTTCGTGTTACATGCGTATGCTCTCTTGCCGTCGGCCTCCACCAGACACAGGCGGCAGGCCAGTGTCGGAGAACAACGGGTAAGATAACATATCGCGGGGATGAATATACCGTTCGCCCTCGCGGCATTCAGAACATACTCCCCTTCGTATGTCCTGCACTCTACGCCGTCGATGGTGATTGTTATTTCGTTTCTACTCATCGTCGCTACCTACTTTTTTGATTTGGGCTTTGCTGAATCTATATGAGGATACCGCAAAGCTGCTTAATCCGATATCGAATGTCGGATTGAGAGCAACCGTTCCTTTCATCGATGTATCAATGCTAAACACTCTTTCGTAGTGTATGCCATCGACTTCGAAACTCACTCTCTCTCCATCCTCGAGCTTGGCCGCCGCCGCAAACTGCGCCGAACCCTTCAGTACCGCTTCTTCTGCCGAGAGTTGGGAGCACTTCGCCGTGAATGGATTGAATTGACGCTTTTCATCGCATCTGTAGATTATCGTACCGTCGAAGCTCTCCAACTCGTCCGGCTCGAGAGGCAACTCCTGTGAATCAAAGAGCGCATCTTCGAGCTCGTATCCCCGTCTGTCGCTTCCATCGATGCCGAATCCATTTTCGAGACTGTCGAACTCCACCCTGCGAAAACCTCTCTCTTCGGGCAGATAGGGTGTCAAATCCACCACATTCTCCATCTCTATCCCAAGGGCAGCTGCGATATCCGCCAACTCGTAACCTTCATAGCCAAGCGCGGCATTGGTGGGAACGACTCTCTTTTCAAGAGTCGTGAATGTTCCCTCCTGCTGATTGAGTGCCGGCATATCCAAGTCTCCATCGCCCAGAGCGCTCAGGACGAAATCTCCTGGAGCGTTGTAGCCGACAGTATATCCCTCTTTCATCTCGCAAAGCTCACAGATGAGAGAGACACCCAGAGTGTTGGAGGCAGGAGGCACTATAATAAGATCGAAATCGCTATATCTCTCGATTACTGCGAGATACTTGGCTATATTTTCGGCTCCGGGGTGCGCGTAGAGGTCGGCTCCGGCAATGAGTGTGAATCTTCTCCTCTTCCAGAGCATAGACTTGATCTCTTCGAGCTCTTCCTCCGAGACATTGCTCTCGGCACTCAGATAGCCGATATCGAGATCGTCGATAAGCTTCAGGAGCTTTTCGGGAGCTCTTCGCCTATCTATCAGTGTCGCTGCCAAAAGAGCCGCCACACCCTCTTCGCTTCCAACCTCGTATTTGACGAAGGATGTGACTATATTTCTGATTCTTCCATCCTCGAGCGGATGCAGATAGGCCACCTGTGCCTTCTCTCTCTTGACCGCTGTGGATATCGCATATTTCACCATCGGAGCGTCATCATAGATTCTCGTACCAAGCACCACGATACTCTGTGATTTCGCCACTCTCTTCAAGTCTCCGCTATATAGCCTTCTTCCAGATGCCCTTGAATAGGCTCTCATGAAATCCTGATAGGCTTTGGCTTCGTCACAGACGAGATTGGCGCCGGTCTTCTCTGCGATTTTGCAGAGTAAAAGAGCCTCTTCGTTGCTTATCATGGAGGAGAAGCGTATATTTTCGGCCCTCTCGAAGGCTTCTACCGCTCGAGAGAAAGCCGCTTCATCCCTGCGCGAAGCTCTGTTTTCGAAGTCGTAACCGAATCTTCCCGCCCCGCAAAGCGAACTGAACTCGAAATCGTTGGTGACTCTGTATATCTTTTCGACAGGATTGTCTATAGACTCGTGTTTTACTTCATAGTTGAGCTGGCAGTGTGCACTACAGTGCGCGCAACTTGCCGGAATAGCTCTAAGCTCCCAGGCATTGGCACTATACTTGAAATCGGTGCTAACCAGTGCTCCCACAGGGCAGACCGCCATACACTCGCCACACTCCGCACAGTCATCGTCACTTTTGACATTGACGATTGTGGACTTGTAGCCTCCTGTACTTATCTGTAGAGCTTCGTCTCCCACTATCTCGTTGCATACACGAACACATCTTTCGCACATGATGCACAAAGAGGGATCGTAACTGATGAAGCCCCAGTTACGCATAGGCCTATGCTGTTCTCTCGCTGCGAACTCTTGGCGGTCAATCCCGTACTCCAGTGTTCTGTTTTGCAGCTCGCACTCTCCACTCTTGTCGCAGACACCACACTCGAGAGGGTGGTTTACATCGTAGAGTTTTACAATCTTTTGCCTCTCTCTTTCGATAGTCGGAGTATTGGTCTTTATTACCGCTCCATCGACCACCTTCTCCTGACAGGAGAGTATCACTCCATCCACACCCTCGACCTCGACCATACACATACGGCATGAAGAGATAGGTTCGAGCTTACTTAGGTAACACATCGTCGGAATATATATGCCGTTCTCTCTCGCCGCCTGAAGAATGGTTTTGCCCTTCGTTACCTGCAGCTCGACACCGTCTATCGTAACTTTGACTATATTTTCATTCATATCGACACTACTCATCTCACACCGCCACCATAGAGATATAATAGCAACGCATACAGCGTTCGGCTTCCGCTATCGCCTGCTCTCCGGTAAAGCCGATATTGACTTCGAGGTTGTTGCTTCTCCTCTCGTCAGCTTCAAGCTTCTTGCTTACATTCCTTGCTATACCGGGCATCCAGCCGCTGATTTTCTCATTCTTGTTATAGACCTTCAGCTTGTTCAGATGGTCTTCCATAATCTCTTCGTCGGTCAGGGAAACCTTGCCGTCATAGATATATCTGGATATCACCGATGCAGCCCGTCTAGCCTGCCCGACGGCATTGACTATCGTCATTGGTCCATATTCACAGTCTCCCGCGGCAAACAATCCAGGTCTGCTTGTCATATAGTCGCGTCCATTCGTCAGGAGAGTGTTCCAGCTTGTAAGTTCGAGATTCCACTCCTCGGGAAGAATACTCAAATCAGCCGACTGCGACACCGCTGGGATAAGCCAGTCGCACTCTATTTCAAAATCGGCCCCCTCTATCTTGACGAGCTTCGGTCGTCCTCCGTCAGGGTCTGGTTGAAGCTCGTATCTGTTGACTATGAGCTTCTTGAGTTTGTTGTTCTCATCGACTATCCTCTCTACTGCAGAATGGAATATGAACTCAACTCCCTCCTCCACGGCTTCGTGATACTCTTCGTAGGTTGTGTTTCTGATTATCGTCTTCTCATCCCTTCGATAGAGCATAATGACCTTTTTGGCTCCTTCACGAATACAGCATCTAACCACATCCATGGAGGTGAATCCGCCGCCGACACAGACCACCACTTTATCTTTTAGTTCATTGGATGCGGGAGAACCGATTGCGTATTTGTTCCAGAGATTGACCTTGTCGAGCATCTGGATGGCTCCCCAGTAGCCCTCCATATCCGCCCTCTCGTTCTGCGCTCGAATCTTTTTCGAAAGACGGGTACCAAAGGCAAGAAGTACGGCATCATACTCTGCATCGAGCTCTTTGAGCCTCTGGGCATCGACCCTGTGATTGGTATAGACATTGACCGTAGGAAGAGAGGTTACGAGCTCTATATCTTTGTTGTACTTCTCTATCGGCATCCTGTATTGAGGCACACCGACAGCCACCTCACCACCCAACACGGGAAGCTCTTCGTAGATATCTACCGCTATACCTTCGAGTCCGAGGTAGTATGCGGCTGTCAATCCGGCAGGACCCGCCCCTATTATCGCTACCTTCTTGCCGTCGTTTCTCGGAGCTTTGGGCTCGACGGGATGCAAAAAACCGATACCGTGATCTGTTTCGTAGTCGGCCCCGAGCCTCTTGAGCTCCATGATAGATACCGGCTCATCGAGATTGGCGCGCCTACAGGCATCTTCACAAGGGTGTGGACATACTCTGCCGCAGGTGTGGGCAAGAGGCATAGACTGTCTTGTGGCTTTGAGAGAGTCTGTAAGAACCATATCTCTGACACCCTCGATATATGCGGGAATATCTACATGCGAAGGGCACATATCCATACATGGTGCCGTAATCTTCGCTATATACTTGCACTCCTCGTCATATTCCGCCGATTTGATACCTTCTGCTATACAGGTATCGAACTGCTCTTTGTAGTTGTCCATCAGATCGAGAATGGGCTTGGGAACGGTGCGCCCTATTTCGCACTTGGAGGTCAGCATCATGGTTTGCGACACTTCACGCAGATGTTCTATATCTTCGAAAGCCCCTTCTCCACGCCCTATCTTGTCGAGTAAATCATAAAGGATTCTTCCCCCCCAGCGCCCCGGCGTACACCGCCCGCAAGCCTCGGAGTATTTCTGATACTGTGCGGCATACTCCATAGCCAACCTTACGGCATCTATATTCTCATCGAAGATCGCCACTCCATCCCAGCCTACAAAGGCGCGGCTTCTGGTCTCTTCGTCATAGTTCTCCGGCAGCCTGAACTCCGACTCGACCCACTCTTCGGGACTCTTCCCTCTGTTGTCGATCTCTTCGCCACGCCAGGTGGAGAAAACTACCTTAGCCATCATTCAGCCTTTTTTTTGACTACTATAGTCCAGTCCACTTCATTGAACTTCAGAGAATTCATCAGCTCGCAACCGTGCTCTTTGACCAGATCGGCACTCTTTTGAATAGGAGAGAAATCGCCTATCTCGAAGAGGAAAATACCCACCTCTCCATTTGCGAGATCACTCTCTATCAATTCGATCATTCGGTCGTAAAAGTTCTCTTTCAGGTGTCTCAAATCGTATCTCTTCATAGCTAATCCTTTCCTGCCGTTCGGTTATCGGTCCACTTCACCGAAGACTATGTTGGTACTGCCGATAATGGTGACGACATCCGCTATATATGTACCCGGAAGAATATCTTGCAGTATTCCGGTATGGAAGAAGCTGGGCGCCCTACATTTGAGTCTGTATGCGTACGGCTCCCCCTCCGAGCGTATGAGGAATCCAAGCTCACCCTTGGGTGATTCGGTAGGTGCATATACCGTTCCTTTCGGCGGACGCATTCCCTGCGTAACAAGTACGAAGTGTCGCATCAGTGCGTAGTTCTGTGTCATAATCTCCTCTTTGGGAGCCGATATATATCTGGGGGCGTGTGCCATCAGACGAGCTTCGGTTTCGGGATACATCTCGATCAGCTGTCTGAGAATCTTTATCGACTCCTTCATCTCTTCCATATAGAGACGATAGCGGCCGTAACTGTCGCAACGATCGCTTACGGGTATGTCGAAATCGAGCTCCTCGTAGAGTTCGTACGGCTCCTCTTTGCGGATATCGTACTCTATTCCAGAGCCTCTGAGCATTATTCCAGAGCAGCCCCAGCTCATCGCCTGTTCGGGAGTGACTATACCGACATCCTCCAGACGCATCTTCCAGATGCGGTTTTGTGTCAGCAGGTCTTCGTAGAGCTTTATCTGCTCGGGGAGCTCGTCGAGAAATTTCGAAAGACTCTGCAGCCAACCTTCGGGAAGGTCGAGGGGCACTCCTCCGATTCTCACCGCCGAGTGTGTCAGACGGGCACCGCAGTACTCCTCCATCAAATCCATCGCATACTCTCTCTCCCTGAAGGCGTAGAGGAATATCGACATGGCACCCACATCCAGTGCATGGGTGGCAAGGAAGAAGAGGTGCGAAATGATTCTGTTGAGCTCCAGCAGCATCGTTCTTATCACCTGCGCTCTTCTTGGCACCTCGAGACCTATGAGCTTCTCCACGGCATGTGCGAAAGCGTAGTTGTTCGCTGTAGAGGCGATATAGTCGAGACGGTCGGTAGTGGGGAGAAATTCGTTGTATATCATATTCTCCGCCATCTTCTCCACACCCCTGTGGAGATAGCCGATATCGGGCAGAGCCTTGACTACCTGCTCACCCTGAAGTTCGAGTATCAGACGCAGCTGTCCGTGTGCGGAAGGGTGCTGGGGTCCGAAGTTGATAACCATCGTATTGTCGTCTCTTTCGAAATTCAGGTTTTCGAAAAAGGGTCGAAGTTTATTTGGCTCCTGCATACTCTCTCCTACTTTCTTTTCTCGAGGACCTTATGCTGTCCTCCCTGGTAATCGCTCAATGGAGCGGAGCTGTACTCGATAGGAGTATCCGTCGTATCCACGAGCGAGGCATCGGCACCGAAGGGAACTTCGTGCCCCACTCTGGCAAACCTCTTCGTATCGTATCTGTCGATACGAGCCGGGTCTCTATTCTCCGGCCCTATGACATCTCTGTACTCTTTGCCGAAAATCTTGTCCACCTCGTACCATGAGGCGAACTCGTCACCCTCGAGAGGATAGCTCTTTCTCAGAGGATGCCCCTCCCAGTCGTCGGGCATTATGATACGCTTGAGATAGGGGTGGTTGTTGACATATATGCCGAACATGTCATACATCTCTCTCTCGGCGAATTTGGCCATATCGTAGAGAGGCGTTATACTCTCTATCGCCTGTTTCTCGGCTATGCGGGTGAGCACTCTGAGTCTCTTCCTCTCCTTCATATTCAGTAGCTGATAGAATATCTCGAACTCTCCATCCTGCGCGAGATAGTCTATGGCGCTGAGCTCGGAGCAGACCGAGTACCCGCACTCATCCCTGAGATTCCCGAGGACGGCTATGTTGTCCGAGGGCTCTATCTCAAGGACGAGCTGCCCCAGCTCGACATAGCTATCTTTCACTTTGGCAACAGCCGAAACATTTCGCACGACCGACACGAAATGCTCATCCTCTACCGCCAATCTGGGCACCTGCGGCGCCACCCAGAAACGGTCGTTGTACTTCGCTCTTTTCTGGACATTGTCCTTGGGTACATATCTTCTCATTATACGAACCTCTGCTTTCTGTTCTTCTTCATATCCGCCGACTCTCTGCGAATCTTCTTCTGAAGCATCATCATCGCATACTGGAGAGTCTCGGGACGGGGCGCACAACCGGGGAGATAGATATCTACAGGAATAATCCTATCCACCCCCTGTACCGTGGCGTAGGTATTGAACATTCCGCCCGTATTGGCACAGCTACCCATCGAGATGACCCACTTGGGTTCGGCCATCTGGTCGTAGAGACGACGGGCAAACTGAGAGTGTTTCTTGGAGAGTGTACCCGCAAGTATCATCACATCCGCCTGCCTCGGAGAGGCGCGGAATATCACTCCCATCCTGTCAAAGTCGAAACGGCTCGCACCCGATGCCATCATCTCGATGGCACAACAGGCCAATCCGTAGGTAAGGGGCCACAACGAGTTCGATCGTCCCCAGTTTATCAGTTTGTCCACCGTAGTCAGAGCTACGGGCAAGCCTCCGCTGGAGGCGTAGTTTACTTGATGCTGTGCCATTCAAGCGCTCCTTTCTTCCATGCATAGATAAATCCTATAGCCAGCAACACTATGAAGAGAATCATCTCGACAAAGCCGAACCAGCCGAGCAGTTTGAAGTCTATAGCCCAAGGAAACATGAAGATTATCTCCACATCGAAGAGAATGAAGAGCAGCGCTATGAGATAGAACTGCGTGGAGATTCTGTTGGGCTGCTTGTCGGGTTCTGGTCCGCACTCGTATATGGATAGCTTCAGCTTCTCCGTATCGAGCCTCGCAAGCCTACGGCTGACATATCTGGCGAGCATCACCGTTACCGGAAACGCCACCATCGTCAGCACAAAGAGAACAAAGACACCGAAATAGGGATGTTCGGTCACCACATGTGTCATTATAAAACCCCTTTTTGAAAGATAGTGTGCACAATGTGGCACATATTAACAGAAAGTTATTTAAATAGCTTTGCACAGAGGTGAAGCATCGGGAGCGACACTCTATGTGTAACTATGGGAAACACATCGCAATAATTACGGAGAAAATTGCAACATTTAGCGCGAAGTGCCCAAAAAAGGCACTCGGCCACTTGAAGAATCGACATTCATTCGCCATTTATCTCCTCCATCCTCAGCAACTCCCAGCCATGAAAGAGCATAGCCACCATCTTCAGCTTCACCCCCTCCCTCTCATACTCCTGCACGAGCTCGTCTTTGGCATAGTCGA
>OFBW01000044.1_pt1 | contig 20659 bp, 23 predicted proteins | sample 1520701 | NCBI WGS metagenome assembly OFBW01 (sample SAMEA3696450, study PRJEB22514) | metagenome | biome: water; feature: marine; material: hydrothermal vent | place: Pacific Ocean | collected 2014-08-16 | depth 1514 m
ATATGAGTAAATTTATTGCCCAACCGGCACATTCATTATCAGGTCAATTAAAAGTACCAGGTGACAAATCAATTTCCCATCGTTCCATTATGTTGGGTTCGCTTGCTAAAGGCGTTACCAAAGTCACTGGTTTTTTAGAAGGTGAAGATGCACTGTCTACTTTAAAAGCGTTTCAAGCCATGGGTGTTGAAATTGAGCGTGAAGGCGATAATGTGACGATTCATGGTGTTGGTATCAATGGCTTAAAAAAACCTTCGAAACCGCTTGATTTGGGAAATTCTGGCACTTCTATTCGACTTATGTCAGGTATCTTGGCCGCACAAGATTTTGATTGTGAATTAATTGGCGATGAGTCGTTGTCAAAGCGTCCAATGGGACGTGTGATTAACCCACTCACTGAGATGGGTGCATTAATTGATAGTGATGATGGTAAACCACCACTTAAGATTAAAGGCGGACAACAACTCAAAGGCATTCATTATGATCTTCCTGTGGCATCTGCGCAAGTGAAATCATGTGTGCTGTTAGCGGGTTTGTACGCACAGGGCGATACCTGTGTGACTGAGCCAGCACCCACACGTGACCATACTGAGCGCATGCTAAAAGGCTTGGGCTATGATGTGCGTGTGAATAATAATCAAATGTGTTTAACCGGTGGTGGAGAATTAACAGCCACTGAGATTCAAGTCCCAAGTGATATATCTTCTTCTGCTTTCTTTATGGTAGCAGCTGCTATTGCGCCACAGGCTGATGTAACTTTAACCGGTGTTAATGTTAATCCAACCCGTACCGGTGTGATTGATATTCTTAAACTCATGGGCGCTAATCTAACCCTGTCAAATGAGCGTGAAATTGGCGGTGAGTTATTGGCCGATATACGTATTCAATCATCAGAATTAAAAGGTATCCATATTCCAGAATCATTAGTACCACTAGCAATTGATGAGTTTCCAGCGGTATTTATTGCAGCAAGTTGTGCACAGGGCGAAACAATATTAACGGGCGCAAGAGAGCTTAGAGTAAAGGAGTCTGACCGTATTCAAGTAATGGCAGACGGACTAACTATCTTGGGCATTGAAAACGAAGTGTTAGAAGACGGCATTAAGATTCAAGGTGGTGTTTTTCAAAAACCAACAGCAATAATCAAGTCACACCATGATCATCGGATTTCGATGTCGTTTGCTGTGGCATCTTTACGATGCGAACACGCAATCGAAATTGATGGTGTGGATAATGTTATGACCTCGTTTCCTAACTTTGTCGCACTAGCTAATAGTGCCGGCATGGATATCGTGGAAGTTTAAACAAATAGCTGTAAGACATTAAAAAAGGCGCTCAATGAGCGCCTTTTTAGTTTTTAAGGATGAGTGCTTAGTAGCCACCCTTACGTTTTGTTTCAGGTAGGCCTGCAATTTTACCTGCTTGCTTAGCAGGGCCTTTAGGGAATAGAGTGTATAGTTCTTTAGTGGTTAATTTACCTTCCCAATCAGCTTTTAAACCTTTAACCATATTGCGTTCGTTAGGTTGATTGGCATTGTTGTTGATATATTCTTCACGTAAGAAATTCATCAATTTGAAGCTATCTTCAGTTAAGTTAACACCTTCTTCTTCTGCAAGTTCTGCAGCGATATCTTCATTCCATGCGTTTAAGTCAACCAAGTAACCGTGAGCGTCTCTTTCTAAATCAGCTAATGCCATTTAACTTTCTCCAATGTAAATAATAATAAAAAGAAATTATTATATAATAACTTTTTTATTATTTTCCTTTATTTAATTATGACTATTGAAAATGCATCACCTTTCTTTGCGTGGGACGTCTCTTCTTATCTAGCATTATTTCTAATTATTGCCTTTATCATTGTTTTTGTTGATACTTTATTTGAAAAAAAATCAACTGAATCAATAGAAACGCCTAAAAATAAATCCTTTATTAGTAAGTGGTTTTATTTTGTTTGTTTTTTAAGGTTTAACAAGTCAGAAAAATATTTAAACCGACCTAAGCTAGTGCAATGGTCCGCTGAATTCTACCCTGTTTTATTGTTGGTATTTTTGCTCAGGGGTTTTATGGTTGAACCCTTTAGAATTCCATCAAACTCAATGATGCCAACCTTACTAACCGGTGATTTTATTTTGGTCAGTAAGTTTGATTACGGCATTAGTTTGCCAGTGCTTAATAAAAAAATCGTAGAATTTAAAAAACCAGAACGAGGTGATGTCATTGTCTTTAGATATCCAAATTATGAAAAAAATTCAGATTACAAAGGCGCTGATTTTATTAAGCGTGTTGTAGGTCTTCCAGGAGACGTTATTAGTTATTCATCAGATCATTTGCGTGTTAACGATGAAAAGATTGCTTATCAAGACTTGGGTCTTTATCAAGGTGTTGAGTCAGGTGTAAAAATGACAGGGTTTAAGCATAAACGTGAATTATTAGATAATAATCCGCATGATATATTGCTAGATCCAAAAGGGCATTCTCAAGTCGCTCCTAAGTTAAAGGTTCCAGACGGACATTATTTCGTCATGGGTGATAACCGTGCCCGTAGTAGTGATTCTCGTTTCTGGGGGTTTGTTCCAGAAGAGTATATTATTGGTAAAGCTTTTGGTATTTGGATGCACTATGATGACTCTTTAAAATTAGATCGAGTCGGAGGATTTGACTAGCGATTTACAGCAGTCATCTGGAATGGTTAGCGACATAAAGCAATCCTCCGGGAGGGCTAGCGATACACAGCAGTCATCTGGGATGACTAAAGCACTTAATTGATGTGTTTGAGAATATTATCAAGCTCATCAGAAGATGAGTAATGAATAATAATTTTACCTTTGTTATTGTTTTGTTTGATTTCAGTTTTTGAATCTAGTGTCTTACTTAGAGATTGCATCAGTGATGTGATGTGCGGATCCACTTCGGTGGATTTTTTAGGTTTTGGATTTAATACACGCTTGACCAGCTCTTCCGTTTGACGAACCGATAAAGAGCGTTGAATAACTTGATTAGCAACATCGAATTGTTTATCTTCTTTAAGTGATAATAATGCACGCGCATGACCCATTTCTATCTTGCCACTTCCTAGCAGATCTTTAACAGACTCATTGAGTTGTAATAAACGAATCAAATTACTCACTGCAGAGCGAGAACGACCCACAACATGTGAAATTTCTTCGTGTGTCATTTTAAAATCTTCAATCAATTTCTGTAGTGCTCTTGCCTCTTCAAGTGGTGTTAATGACTCACGTTGAATGTTTTCAATAAGACCAATCGCTAAGGCGACTTGATCATCAATTTCACGAACAATAGCAGGGACTTCGTCTAAGCCTGCAATTTTGGCTGCACGCCAGCGCCTTTCACCAGCAATAATTTCGTATTTATCATAAGTGACTTTACGAACAACCAGTGGTTGAATAACACCCTGGGAAGTGATTGAATCAGCAAGCTCATTTAGTGTGTCAGGGTCAATATCGTCTCTAGGCTGAAATTTTCCACGCTGTAGTGCATCAACACTTAATAATTTAAGGTTGTGACCAGAGTTAGATTGATTGTCCGCAGAAGAGACTTGCCCTAGTAATATATCTAATCCACGTCCTAATTTTGAAATTTTTGCCATTTTAATTTATCGATGTTTTTCTAATTACTTCACTTGCTAGTGAGACATATGAAATTGCCCCTTTAGATGATCTGGCGTAGTTAATTGCCGCCTGACCGAAGCTTGGTGCTTCAGCCAATTTTACATTTCTAGGGATGATTGTTTTAAATACTTTGTGTGAAAAATACTGCAACAATTGAATTGACACTTCGTTAGATAAATTATTACGTGTATCAAACATAGTGCGAACGATGCCAGTAATATCTAAGTCAGGATTAGTAGTGGCTTGAATTTTTTCAATGGTTTGTATTAGCGCAGTCAAACCTTCTAACGCATAGTATTCACATTGCATTGGGATGATAATACCATTAGATGCGGTAAAGGCATTGATCGTAAGCATGTTAAGTGAAGGCGGGCAATCGATTACCACGTAATCGTATTTATCTTCTACTTTGGCAATGGCTTGTTTTAATTTGTATTCAGATTTTTCACGCTGAAGTAGAGCGATTTCTGCTGCAATTAAATCGGTGTTAGAGGGTAGTATATCAATCTCAACGCCAGGGGCATGCACCGTTGCTTCACCAATACTACATTCATCTAACAGCAGTTCACAAACTGAATTTTCTAAACTGTATTTATCAACACCACAGCCCATTGTGGCATTGCCCTGAGGGTCGATATCAATCAGTAACACACGTTTTTTAATGGCTTTTAAAGCGGCACTCAAATTAACAGCAGTGGTGGTTTTACCCACACCACCTTTTTGATTCGCAACTGAAAGAACAACAGCCATCAATTATTTACCCAAAACTGTCAATGCTTTAAGTAGATTAGTCGCTTCGTGCACAAAGTAATCTTTTTTAAGTTTCTTAATGACTTTTTTATCTTCTTCAGATTTTTTATCTTCTTGCGCGGTGATAATTTCTTCATCAGATAATTGAGAAGGATCTTCAACTTCCAGGTGGCCGTCTAAATCACTTTCTTTGGTATCACCAAGTACGCTGTCTTCTTTTTCATTCTCAAGACTGATATTTTTTAAAGCAATGTCGGGCTCAATGCCTTTGGCTTGAATAGAGCGACCTGATGGTGTGTAATAACGCGCTGTGGTAACTTTTAGGCCGTAACCACCATCGAGCTCAATAATAGTTTGAACCGAGCCCTTGCCAAAAGAAGTGCTGCCCATAATAATGGCGCGCTTATGGTCTTGTAATGCACCAGCAACAATTTCCGAAGCCGAAGCCGAACCTTCGTTAATTAGCACGACAATTGGAGAGCCAAGCATTATGTCACCAGGCTCGGTTTTGAATTTCAGGTTCGAGCTTGGGATACGACCTTCGGTATAAACCACCAGGCCTTTTTTATCAATAAATAAGTTGGCTATATCAACTGCACCCTCTAACACGCCACCAGGGTTGTTTCTCATGTCAAGAACCAATGATTCTAAATAACCATCATTTTTCTTAACCAATTTATCCAGTGTTTCTTTTAATAAATTAGCGCTCGGATTTTGAAAGCTAGAAATACGAATATAGCCAATGTCTTTTTCTAATAAATAACCTTTAACCGAAGTAATGGTGATAATTTCACGCGTAATATTGACAACAAAAGGTTTTTTATTTTTTCGTACAATGGTTACTTGGATGTCAGTACCCGGCTCACCTCGCATTAATTCAACACCGTCTTCTAGTGTCATGTCACGTACAGGCTTATCGCCAATTTTTACAATTAAATCACCTGCTTGAATGCCTGCTCGATAAGCAGGTGTGTCGTCAATAGGGGAGATGACTTGGATGGCGTCGTCCTTCATACCAATCACAATACCCAATCCGCCAAATTTTCCTGAAGCACTTTCAAGTAGATTTTTTTGTTCTTTAGGTTTTAGATAATTAGAATGAGGATCTAACCCTGTCACCATGCCTTTGATTGCATCTTCGAACAATTCTTTATTAGTGACTTCATCAACATACAGTTGTTTGATGTTACTAAAAACTTTAGTAAATGATTCTAAATCTTCAAAGAAAGCCTCTAATCTTTGCTTCTCAGCTTCGGTTTGGGCATAGGCTGGAGTAGTGGCAAAAAAGGCGCAAAAAGATAATAAAAATAATGAATGCTTAAATAATTTAAAGAAAGTCATAATATAATTGTTTGCTTATAAGAAGTTTAAATATAATACTGTGAAATAGCCACAGGTTATTTCGGATTTTACTTGGTTTTATTTTTAGATTATGGAGAAAAAATGAAAAGATTGAATGTCATTTTATTGACGTTAAGCGTATTACTATCCCCAGTAGTGCTTGCAAATGAAGAAGGTACTGCTGTAGAAGCACCACAAACAACAACAGAAGGGCCTGTTCAAGTAATTCAATCAACCATCGTTAAACTTAACCAATTAACCACTGCAGCAAATTATTCGCCGCAAATGGTGAAATTTTTAGTTGATTCAGAAATTGCTCCATTATTTGATTTTGATTATATTGCCGATGAAGTGTTATTGGTTTCTAAAGTTAGTTTAAGTGAAGACGAAGTAAAGTTTTTCTCAAATAGATTAAAACAAAATATCATTACTACTTTATTATCAAGACTAGCCCAAAGTCGTTCAAGCTCTTTTAATTTTATTTCTGCAAGACCAGTAATGGGTGGCAATATTATTGTTAAACTTAAAGCAAACGGCTACTCTAGATTTGGCTTTAATCTTGATTTATCGTTTCATAAGAGTCAATCTACTAGCAAGTGGCAAATTTTTGATATTGCACTTAACCATGACAGCTTAATTAATTATTACCAAAGAATGGTAGTAATTAAGGCAAGAAGATATGGCGTTTATGGCATGCTAGGTAGAATTTAATTAACACAGGGAGATAGGGAATTAACAATGAGTGAAATGAATTTATTAGAAAAAGAAGAAGATATTGAGAAGGCGACCAAAGCTTTAAAAGCGATGGCACACCCATTGCGCTTAAAGATTTTATGCGCACTTAAAAATGATGAACTGCCAGTGTTAGAGATTGTTAAGCAAGTTGGATCTTCACAGTCAAATATTTCACAACACATTGATATTCTTAGAACTAAAGGTATTGTTGAATCGCGGCGTGATGGTAATAAAATTTTATGCAAAGTTAAAGATACTAAAATTTTGAAGCTCGTTGCCAATATGCAAGCAGTATTTTGCTCTGACGACGACTAATTAGAATTACACACTTTAACTACTTTCGCATGAAATGAAATATGCGCTCGTAGCTCAGCTGGATAGAGTGTTGGCCTCCGAAGCCAAATGTCGGGTGTTCAAATCACCTCGAGCGCACCAATTCCCATAAGGGTTTCCAACCTTTTAAGTTATTACAAATTACTTATTTAGTACAAATTCTGTACACTAAATAGGAATTTTGTTATGTCAACAATCCAAAACCATCTATTCTTTTCATAGTTATTTCAGGCGTAGAATGAAAAGTAAGACAATCATTTGGAGAAGATTATGAAACTAGGAATAGTGATTTATTCTAATGACCCTGAGACAGTCTTTAATGCATTTAGACTAGGTGTCTTCTCTTTAGGAAAAGGAGACAGTGTTAGAGTGTTCTTATTAGCAAAAGGTGTTGAAAGTGAAACACTAGATGATAATCAATTTAAAGTCTCTGAACAGATGCAATCTTTTGTTGATGCCAATGGAGAGATGTTTGCTTGTGGTACTTGTCTAAAGATTAGAAAATCTGAATCTTCAGATATGTGTCCAATGTCAACCTTAGAAGATTTATATCTTATTATCGAAGAATCAGACAAAGTGCTTACTTTTTAGTAGGAATATTTAATTGAGTTGGTGTAAATAGGAGTTTTTCGTAATGACAAAAGGAGAATTAAAATCATTAATTCAGTCAAATCCTTGTTATGCTGTACAAGCAATAGCGATGTATTACAAAGACAAGAGAGATTTTGACCCTGACAGAAAATGGAAAGATAAGTTTTCTAAATATAACACTTGTAGATATATTGACTATGGCAATACACATTGGGATTGCAACAAAAAACACTAAATTTCACATCTAGGTCGCACCCTTCTTGACTAATAAGATTGCAGTGTTTATCATGGCTTCCATTGTTATACCAAGGTGATATAGGTAATGAATTCACCTCGAGCACATCATTTAAGTAAAAATCTGAATATATGATCTATCCAAGTATTAATCCTATTGCCCTAGATTTAGGCTTTGTACAAATCTACTGGTACGGTCTAATGTATCTAATGGCTTTTTTAGCCGCTTACTTATTGGCCAATTCTCGCGCCAAACAACTGTCTGATTGGAACACACAGCAAACAGAAGACATGATTTTCTATGGTGCACTCGGCGTTGTGCTTGGTGGCCGAATCGGATACATGCTGTTTTACAACTTACCTAATTTTTTATCTGATCCACTCTCAATTTTTGCTATTCAGGGTGGTGGCATGTCATTCCATGGTGGCTTTTTAGGTGTACTGTTGGCGATGGTTTTATTTAATCGTAAATACGATAAAACTTTTTTTGCTACGATGGATTTTGTTGCACCACTGGTTCCATTGGGGCTAGGTTTTGGCAGAATGGGTAATTTTATCAATGGTGAGCTTTGGGGTAAGGTGACTACCAGCCCTATGGGTATGTATATCCAAGAGCAGGGCGTGAGTCGTTATCCCTCACAACTGTATGAGGCTTTTTTAGAAGGCTTGGTACTGTTTATTATTCTTTGGGTGTTCAGTGCTAAGCCTCGTCCACTAATGTCTGTTTCCGCTTTATTTTTGATATTCTACGGTCTGTTTAGATTTATAATTGAATTCGTCCGAGTGCCGGATGTTCAGTTAGGTTACTTGGCGTTTGATTGGTTAACCATGGGCCAATTATTAAGCCTACCAATGATAATATTGGGCATTTACTTACTTTATAAAGCAAACAGACAGCAAGCATGAAAGCATACATAGATATTGGTAAGAGAATTTTAGATGAAGGCGTATGGCTATCTAATGCACGTACTGGGCAAAAAACGCTCGCCATTATTGGCGCGACTTTTGAGCACGATCTAAGTGATGGCACTGTACCAGTCGTTACTACCAAAAAACTATTTTGGAAATCAGCCATCGCTGAAATGTTGGGTTATATTCGCGGTTATGATTCTGCTGCACAGTTTAGGGAAATTGGTTGTAATACTTGGAATGCCAATGCCAATGACAATCAAGCTTGGCTTGATAATCCGTATCGTAAAGGTAAGGATGATATGGGTATGTGTTACGGTGTGATAGGGCGCGCTTTCCCAGGCATTGAAGATGATGAGCCACTGGATCAATACAAAAAAATTGTGACTGATTTATCCAATGGTGTGGATGATCGCCGTGAGATCATGACCTTTAATCACCCTAATCTCATTCATCGTGCCTGCTTGCCGGCGTGTATGCATACCCATCATTTTAATTTACTCGGTGATGACTTATATTTAGAGAGCTATCAGCGTTCGTCCGACTACGCACTAGGTCAGCCGTTTAATCATTTTCAAGTAGCATTTTTATTATTAATTACCGCACAGATTACTGGCAAAAAAGCCAAAAAAATGCGCCATCATTTGTCGAATGTGCACTTGTATGAAAACCAAGTGGAAATCTTTAAAAATGAACAAGTTAACCGCGAGCCATTACCACTACCATCGTTAAAAATTAATCCTGAAATCAAAACCCTGGAAGATCTAGAAACCTGGGTAACCATGGATGATTTTGAGTTAGTTGGTTACGAGCATCATGACCCTGTTAAATACCCATTTACGGTTTAATTTATGAACTTACCTAACTGTCCAAAATGTAATTCTGAGTATGTATACGAGGATGGTAATCTCCTTATTTGCCCGGAGTGTGCTTATGAATTTTCAGCAGCTGACCTTATTGATCAAGAGGTTGTGGTTAAAGATGCTAATGGTAATATTCTAAATGATGGTGATACGGTTAGTGTGATTAAAGACTTGAAAATTAAAGGCACATCTTCTGCAGTCAAAGTTGGCACTAAAGTTAAAAATATTCGTCTAGTTGAGGGTGATCATAACATTGATTGCAAAATTCCTGGCCACGGCGCCATGAAACTTAAGTCTGAGTTTGTAAAGAAAGCCTGAATTCATTTATTTCTATATTGTGGTTTACAATGATACAGTTGTAAAATGAATTAATGTATAATAATATTCTAATATTCTATTTAGTAAACAATAACGAGATTAAATTATGAAAAATATTTCAAAACTTTTTATACTAATAATAACTATATTTTCTTTAACAGCACACTCCGAAACAATAAAGGAAAAGGCTGATAAAGGTTTATTTGATCGTAATTTAAACATCAGCCAAACACTCACCATCCTTGGCGATCTGTCAGATGACGCGTATTACGGGAATAGACAGCATGAACAAGATCGTGATAACGCGATTCGTGTGTTGTTAGGTAACAATGACACGGCAAAGTCATACATTAAAACACCACTGAGTGTTGAGGATGCAACTGCACTCTTAAAAGGTGTTGTGAATAATGCTGATTTAGTTGCACACCTAACTGATAACAATCAAATTGTAACACCATTGACAGTTGATCATATTTTGCAGTTAATGAATGGTGTTAAAACTCATAATCGTGGTTGGGTGATTACTAACCTTGCCAATAAGAATCTAATGCCAGGTGATTTAACACCTAATCAAGTTCGTGCTCTTTTGGGTGTGCAAAATAATGAAGGAGCTGTTGCAGCTATCAAATCACTAACTGACCAAGGTTTGATGCAAAATGATCTGTCTATTGCAGATGCTTTTAACATCCTTGGCGATCTGTCAGATATTTCTAGTGTGGGTAATCAAAGACACCAAGACCGTGATAATGCGATTCGTGTGTTGTTAGGTAACAATGCAACAGCGAAGTCTTATATCGAAACGCCGCTGAGTGTTGATGATGCGTTGGCATTATTAAAGGATATTACCAATCGAATTAATCTTGTTAAGTATATGGCGGACTATGACTTAATACAATCCGGTATTAGTGAATCATCGGTGATTGAGCTGACTGATTCAAATGATGTGAAATTTACAAACCAGGTGATAAAAATCTTATCAGGCGAGAATTTAATTAAGAAAAATTACTTTGATCAATTTGTTGCGCTATCTGAAGAAGAGATCAAAAAGAAAGTTATTAAAAAAGAGTTTGATACTGTTATTCGCATGTTGCAAAGTAAGGAAAACTTCGTTGTGTATTTGTTAAAACATGGATACATTACAACTGAGATGACTATTGATCAAGTGAGTGGTTTATTGTTGTCACAGCCAACTTCTCAGCGTTTAAAAACATTTACTGATATTGTTAATTCAGGCTTGCTTGTTGCGAATTTGAATCGTAGTGATGTTGATATCTTAATAGCAGCTATTTTGGGTAATAACTGTGATGCGAAGACGCAACAAAGCAAAGAGCAAATAACAAACACAGTGATTCGTTTACTTGAAGGCAACAATTCATCAAGCAAGGTGTTTTTTCAGTCGAAAACTAAAGATGAAGTTGCTGAACAAGAAAAAATCAAAGCAGAGGTAATAGAGATTATCAAAGTGATTCAACAAGTGCATTTTGTGGATTTTGATATTGTGTTCGAAGGCAATCATTGGAAATTAAAAGAAGCTGCTAAGCGCGAGCTAAATAAATTGGGTGCAGTTTTAACGTCTGATGCATTGATAGAAGGTAGTTTTGAATTAGTAGGGCATGTTTCAGGCAAGGGTGGTTTAGCTGGTGTTTGTATTGATTCTAAACACGTATATACCAATAATAAAAGTTCTGCCAAAGAGTGTTGGTCATCACATGATGAATGGTCTCAAGTGTTATCAGAAAGAAGAGCCGAAAGTGTTAAACAGTACTTAATTGCTAATTATTCAATTAATACAGATAGATTGAAAACTTATGGCGTGGGGCATTCAGAACATAAGTTTGATGATCCAGATAACCCTGGAAATCGACGCGTTGAAGTTAAATATATTAAGAAGTAGATATACCTATTTCCAGATGTCTACCGTAACACCTTTAGCACGAAGTTTATCTGAGCGCTCTTCAAGGTAACGTTGGAAGTTTGATTGGTGCTTGTAGCCTTCGGTGGCGACATATTCAATAATGCCAGTGAAGTGGTATTCTTTAAAGAAAGCGTCTTTGCGAATAATTTCTTTTCCTTGTTTGTCAAAGAAAACAACGGCTGGTTTATAGGTAAGTTTTAAGTCGTCATACCACTGTGATGCGGTTGTACGTTTACCTGATGGGGTGATGAGTTTTTCATCTGATAGGGCGTTGAATTGTATGACCTGCATAGATTTCAATAAGTCTTTAGTCTGATCAAGCTGCATCAGTGTTTGGTGAAAAACATCACACTCAGGACAATTAGGCTCTTCAAAGAAAACTGCTAAATAGTTATGCGCTGGAAAGCGTTCACTACGTGACAACATATGCGGGCCAGATTCGAAAATAGGGTGAGCGTTAAGCGTGCCAGATTTGTCTTTTTTTAGGCTGTTAATATAGCTTGCATAAGATTGATTAAAGTAAGTTTTTTTAGAAATGTAATCAAGCGTAGCGTGCATTTTATCGATGGATTGATAACCGTTTAGTCGAAGTACGATTTTACCTTTAGAGTTTAAGAATAGGATGGTAGGGGTAAATTGTACTTTCATAAAGGCTGAAAATTCTTTTTCGCTAAATTCTTTACCGGTCCAATCAACCAAATCTCTGTCACCCCACATGTTGGTTTCAATGACATCAAAATCTTTTTGTAATTTGGCAATAATGGCTTCATCGCTAAAGTTATCTTCCACCAGTTTTGCACAATAAGGGCAACCGTTCTGGTGGAAGTAAATCATCACATGCTTATTTTCATCGGTAGCCTCTTCTAAGTCTTCAGAAAAATCCATGAATGTGGTTTTAAACCAGTCAGGCAATACGTCAACAACTTTGGCGCCAAAGTAGTCGCCTTCTTTAACCTCAGGCGCTGCAAGTGAAGGCTGAAAGAACAATAAAGAAACAATTAGGAATAAAATTCGCATACCTCTCCCTAGTGAATATGTTGATAGATGATTTGATTGTAATACTAAAGTGAGCTTAATGCAAGATTGTGTTTCTTGTTAAACTGCATCGACACTTTCAATGCCTTTTTGCGGTACAAATAGTCCACAACCCAATAGGCGATGCTCGCCGATACCTTGCTCTTGTAGCTTGACAGACTCTGATTTTCGCAAGTCGGCCACCATTAAAGAGCGTGTATGAATGATGCCATCAGGGGTGGTAATTTTCCTTTCTAAACCTGCCATCATCTTTTTAGGGTGAATACCTAACGTTTTTAATTGATTGAAAGAAACTTCTAAAAATTCATTTTCATCTAGTTGTGAATCACAAGCCACATATTTGGCAAACACAATCTGCATATCGCTCATAAGCTTTGGCTCTAATGCCTTTACGATTTTGATTTGATATTCACCCAAATCGAGCGTTTTTCCAGCCAGTGAGCCAATCTCACTTAATTTATCTTTGGGGATGCGTATGCTTAATTTTGAGCGCTTAGAAGGGTAGTAAAATCCAGACTCGTGATCTTGCTCCCAGCCGTTGCCATCAGCCACGCTAATATCATGAATACCTGCGTTTACTTCGGCCAACCAGGGGAATTCACTAAGCAATGCTTGCGAAAGTAAATAGGCATGATCAATCGGTAATACTTTAGAATGAATATTGAACACAGCATCTTGCACATCGTCAGGAAGCGTAAAATGTTCTTCTTTAATATCTTCTTGCCAAAACATGAGAATTATTGGTTTAGGTTTATAATAGCGCTAATTATAAACACATTAAATGCATCAAAACCCAATACAAAGTAATGAATAAATTACAGCAAAAAATTAATTATCAATTTAAAGATGCTGCTTTATTAAAGTTAGCGCTCACGCATCGCTCTATGGGGAGCAACAACAACGAACGTTTAGAGTTTTTAGGGGATAGTATTTTAGGGGTGGTGATTTCTCGTGAGCTTTATAAACGCTTTGATCATGTTGATGAAGGTAAGTTATCTCGTTTACGATCTCACCTAGTTAGAGGGCAAACATTGGCGCAACTTGCTGGAAAACTTGAATTATCCGACATACTTATTTTAGGTTCTGGCGAATTGAAAAGTGGTGGATTTAAGCGTGAATCAATACAGGCAGACGCAGTTGAGGCGATTTTTGGCGCCGTGCTTTTAGATTCAGATTTTGAAACAGTTAATACCGTTATTTTAGATTTATACCATGACTTACTAGATGATATTAATCCGAACGATTCCCTTAAGGATCCTAAAACAAAATTACAAGAGTACTTACAAAAGCGCAGTAACACATTGCCAAAATACGAATTAGTTAAAACCGTTGGCAAGGACCATAATGCCGTGTTTACCGTGAACTGCTCTTTGCAAGACCAAGCTATGCAAATTGAACAATCTGCTAAAAGCATTAAAAGAGCAGAGCAGTTGTGTGCTCAAATTTTATTAGATAAATTAACAAGCTTATGAGTTTTCAGTCAGGCTTTATTGCCGTTATTGGGCGCCCCAATGTGGGCAAGTCAACATTGGTTAACGAGTTGATTGGGCAAAAGCTGTCCATCACTTCGCATCGCCCTCAAACCACACGCCATCGCATTCATGCGATTGATACACGTGATAATTATCAAATGGTTTTTGTGGATACGCCAGGTATTCACATGGGCAATAAGAAAGCCATTAACTCTTATATGAATCGAGCAGCCAGCTCAAGTATTAAAGATGTGGACATAATTCTTTGGCTGGTTGAAACGGGTAAATGGACCAAAGAGGATGCGCGAGTATTAGAGCATGTATCCCAAGTTGATGTACCGGTTATTTTATGTGTTAATAAAATTGACAAATTAAAAATAGCGCAAGAAGTGCTACCATTCTTAGAAAAAATAGGGCAAAAATACCAGCCGACGGAATTATTTCCGCTCTCAGCATTTAAAAAAAATGACACTAAGGCGCTTAGAGAACTAATTCTCAAACATTTGCCAGAGCAAGAAATGATTTTTGATCCTGACTTTATTACTGATCGTTCTGAAAAATTCATTGTGGCTGAGTTTATTCGTGAGAAGCTGATGCGTCATTTAGAAGATGAGCTACCTTATGATATAACCGTTGAGATTGAACAATATGAGCTAGACGGAAAAATGCAAAGAATTTCAGCCAGGATATTGGTTGATAAAGCTTCGCAAAAAAATATTGTGATTGGCAACAAAGGCGAGATGCTTAAAATAATTGGAACAGAGGCGCGCAAAAGTATTGAAGGATTTTTAGATAGAAAAGTTTTCCTTAAGTTATGGGTTAAGGTTTCAACCGGTTGGTCGGATGATAAGCGTGCTTTAGCTTCACTGGGTTACGATTAACTCCCAAGCAAGGCTTGGGAGAAACTGTTAAATGGCTAGAGTTGAGCTAACACCCGCTTTTTTGATTCATCGGAGAGCTTACAAAGACAACTCATTGTTGTTAGATTTTTTAACCCTGGATCACGGCAGAATCCGTCTAATTGGTAGAGGGGTTCGTCAAGCAAAAGCCAATATTCAGATGTTTCAACATTTGCGTATCTCTTATGCAGGCAAGGGTGAGCTTAAAACACTCACCCATTGGGAGGTAGAGGATGTGCCTAGGCAAATCAAAGGCGAGGCACTTATTTTGTGTCTATATGTGAATGAGCTGATTACACGACTGATTCATGAGCATGATCCTCATCCTCAAATTTTTGAGTTGTATCAGCAGTTTGTGACTCAAATGAATGATTCGGATCAGCAACATCAGTATTGGCTACTGAGAATTTTTGAAAATAATCTCTTGTCAGAATTGGGTTACGGACTGGATTATGCTGTTGATGTCGATGGTGATTTAATCCAAACAGATAAAAATTATAGCTATCAGCCTCAGCTTGGGTTTTCTCAGCAAGCCGATGGTAAAATATCGGGAAATTTATTAAATTTATTATTATCTGAGTGCTTAGATACAACACCCAACAAGCAGCAATTAAAAGCCTGTCGTAATTTAAATCGACAGCGTTTGAATGTGTTGTTGGGTAATAAGCCATTAAAAAGTCGCGAGTTATTTTTTACCAAAAATTGAGTTAATTTATGAGTATTTTTTTAGGCGTTAATATTGATCATATCGCCACCATTAGAGAGGCCAGAGGCACAAACTACCCTTCACCCATTGAAGGGGCTTTACTGTGTGAAAGATCTGGCGCTGACAGTATCACTTTGCATTTACGTGAAGATAGGCGGCACATTCAAGACAGTGATGTTGAGATTTTGCGTGATCAGCTAACAACCAAGATGAATCTTGAAATGGCCGCTACGGATGAGATGGTGCTGATTGCTGCAAGAATCAAACCTCAAGATTGTTGCTTAGTGCCTGAAAAACGAGAAGAACTCACCACTGAAGGCGGACTAGATGTCGCTGGACAGATCTCAAGAATGACAGATGTTTGTTCACAATTAGCCGAATCAAAAGTCATTGTATCGCTTTTTATTGATGCAAAAAAAGATCAAATTGATGCTGCTAAAGAATGTGGCGCACCGGTGATTGAACTTCATACTGGCCATTATGCCGATGCTATGGGCGATGATCAAGCGGCCGAATTTGAGCGTATTAAAGCCATGGCAACTTACGCACATTCGATTGGTTTACAAGTGAATGCTGGCCATGGATTGACCATGGAAAATACCATAGCAATCGCTGAGTTGCCTGAGATTGTAGAGCTTAATATTGGTCATTCCATTATTGCTAGAGCGGTATTTATTGGTCTTGCAGCAGCAACACAAGAGATGAAAGATTTAATGCTAGGTGCTAGATCATGATCTACGGCGTAGGTACCGATATTATTAACATTGAACGTGTTGAACACATACTCACCAAAAATAAAGAAGGTTTTGTTAGAAGGGTTTTGTCTGAACATGAGCAGTTATTGTTTGCCAACAAAGGCGATAGCGCATCCTATTGTGCCAAGCGTTTTGCTGCAAAAGAGGCTTTTGCCAAAGCGTTAGGAACAGGCATTGGTAAGATTGTTAGCTTTCAAGATTTGACAGTACGTAACAATGACAGCGGTAAGCCGTATTTTATTCCTAGTGAGAAATTACGTTTATATCTATTGGGTAAAAACATTAAACATGCGCACTTGAGCTTGTCTGATGAAAAATACAATGCAGTGGCTTTTGTGGTGTTGGAATTAGGTGTTGAGGATCAGAATGATTCAGATGAATACAATACAACGTTCTAAAGTTAGTTGATATATTCGCCGTAACCTGCTTTATGCGCTTCACGCTTGGTGCCCATGCAGCCAAATTTTACAGCGGTTTGATAACCAGAAATCGCCAACGGATTTTGCTCTAAGATCGGTATAGGTGTTTCATCCATCTTAAATCTTTTTAAGCCTTTGTTCATTTGCTTAACACCATTGTGGTTCAAGCCTGCACAATTTTCATTGTAGTACTTAACAGCACCAACCACCACTAACATTTCATTTGGCGATAATGCTTGCGCTGATAGCGTTGAGGTAAGTAGAGTGATGGCTAATATTTTTTTCATAATGCGCATTATACTATAATCTATATTATAAGTCAATAATATAGATTTGACACAAGACTAATTGCTGTAGTGACAAAGGTAGTTAACACTGACATCATCTTCTAGTTTATAGACTTTAGTAAAAGGATTGTAAGTCATTCCAATCATACCTTTTAGTGATAAATTTGAGTGTCTTGCCCATTCATCCATCTCAGCGGGTTGGATGAATTTATCCCAGTCGTGCGTGCCTTGAGGTAAAAGTTTGAGTATATATTCTGCACCAACAATAGCAAATAAGTAAGATTTTGGGTTGCGATTAATGGTGGAGAAAAATACCTGGCCACCGGGTTTGACCAGTTTGGCGCAAGCTTTAATAATAGAACTTGGATCGGGCACATGCTCTAACATTTCCAAACAGGTAACTACATCAAATTTACCGGCATGTTGTTCGGCAAACTCTTCCACAGGGATTTTTTGATAATCTACATCAAGACCAGATTCAAGTAAGTGTAGTTTGGCCACCTCAAGGCCAGCTTCAGCCATGTCAATACCCGTAACTGTAGCGCCTTCGTTAGCCATAGACTCACTTAAAATACCACCACCACAACCTACATCTAAAATGACTTTGTCTTTTAACGAGCCACCACAATGCTCTTTGATGTAGTTTAGGCGAAGCGGATTGATATCATGTAGTGGCTTAAACTCAGAGTTTTTATCCCACCAGCGAGAAGCCAGTGCGGCAAACTTATCAACCTCATCAAAATCTACATTGCTCATAGTGCTTGTACAGCTTCTAACACTTCATCAACATGACCACCAACTGCAACCTTGTCCCAAGACTTTAAGATATCGCCATTAGGATTAATAATAAAAGTTGAGCGCACAATACCCATCTTGTCTTCGCCATTTCTAGACTTCAACTGCCAAACACCAAATGCTTCGCATAGTGCGCCATCTTCATCAGCAATCAATTCAAATGGGAATGATTGGTTTGCCTTAAATTTTTCATGGCTTGCCATATTGTCTTTTGAAACGCCATACACAACTGTATTGGCATTGACGAATGCTTCGTGGTTATCTCTAAAATCTTGACCTTCAAGCGTACAACCTGATGTTGCATCTTTGGGGTAGAAATATAGAACAATATTGCGTCCTTCTGCATCAGGAATACTAACGCTTAAATTGCTTGTTGCTTTGCTTCTGCCCATTTGAACTTTACTCATAACTGTCTATATTTAAATTGTTAAAAGCTTTATTTTATCATAGAGACTGAAGCGCTTCCAAGACCTCGTTAACATGACCTTTGACTCTTACTTTGTCCCAAGATTTAAGGATATCACCATCGGGGCTGATGATAAAAGTTGAGCGTACAATGCCCATATACTCACGCCCCATAAATTTTTTTAACTGCCATACGCCAAACACTTCACACAGTTCACCATCTTCATCAGCAATCAATTCAAACGGAAATGCTTGTTTGGCTTTAAACCTTTCATGCTTTTTCATGTCATCTTTTGATGCACCATATACAACTGAGTTTGCATCAACGAATGCTTGATGATTGTCTCTAAAATCTTGACCTTCTGTGGTGCATCCTGGGGTTGCGTCTTTGGGATAGAAATATAAAACAATATTGCGTCCTTGAACATCAGGAATACTAACGTCTAAATTACTGGTTGCACTGCAGGTAATGGGTTGAACTTTATTCATTGCTTGTATAATGGTCTGTTTAAAAATATTGATTTTATCACTGTCATGAAGAACATCCGTAATTTTTCAATTATTGCCCATATTGATCATGGTAAATCAACCATTGCTGATCGATTTATTCAGTTTTGTGGTGGTCTAAGTGATCGTGAGATGTCGTCCCAAGTGCTGGATTCGATGGACATTGAAAAAGAGCGCGGCATTACGATTAAATCTCAAAGTGTCACTTTGGATTATGAAGCCAAAAATGGAGAAACTTACCAACTGAATTTTATTGACACACCGGGCCATGTGGATTTTTCCTACGAAGTGTCGCGTTCACTCTCAGCTTGCGAAGGTGCACTATTGATTGTGGATGCTTCTCAAGGTGTTGAAGCGCAAACGGTGGCCAATTGTTATACCGCACTTGATCAAGGCCTGGAAGTGGTCTCAGTACTCAATAAAATTGATTTACCAGCGGCTGACCCTGAGCGAGTGGTAGATGAAATTGAAGATGTGATTGGCGTTGAGGCGCATGATGCAGTACATGCCAGCGCAAAATCTGGCATTGGAATCCAAGATATTTTAGAACAAATTGTTGAGAAAATACCCGCACCCGAAGGTGAGATTGATGCTCCGATTAAAGCACTGATTATTGACTCTTGGTTTGATAATTACTTAGGCGTGGTGTCACTCGTTCGTGTGATTGATGGTGAGATTAAAGCCAAAACTAAAATTAAAATATTCTCAAATGGCAATGAACATTTGGTGGATGAGGTTGGTGTATTTACACCTAAGCGCACCAAAACCGAGAGTTTAAAAGCGGGTGAAGTTGGTTTTCTAATTGCTAGTATTAAAGATATTGATGGCGCACCTGTCGGTGATACTATTACTAGCGCTAAAAATCCAGTGACTGAGCCTTTAGAAGGTTTTAAGCCAGTACAACCTCGAGTCTTTGCTGGTCTATTTCCAATATCTGGTGAAGATTATGAAAAATTCCGTGATGCCTTAGCGAAGCTTCGCCTGAATGATGCGGCGTTGCAATATGAACCTGAAAATTCTGACGCTCTAGGTTTTGGTTTTCGCATTGGCTTCTTGGGTTTGCTACATATGGAGATCGTTCAAGAGCGCTTAGAGCGTGAATATGATTTAGATTTAATCACTACAGCACCAACAGTAATTTATGAAATTTTGGATAGCAAAGGCAATCTTCATCATGTAGACAGTCCCTCAAAAATGCCATCTAATCAAGCCATTGCTGAGTTTAGAGAGCCAATTATCACTGCCAATATCTTGGTAACAGATGAATTTGTTGGTGCAGTCATTAGCTTATGTGTAGAAAAACGCGGTGTACAAAAGAGCCTAACTTACCTAGGTAGACAAGTGCAGTTAGTTTATGAATTACCACTCAATGAGGTTGTGCTTGATTTCTTTGATCGACTTAAATCAGTTTCCCGTGGTTTTGCTTCAATGGATTATAAATTTGAGCGTTACCAAGAGTCTGATTTGATTCGCCTAGATATTATGATTAACCAAGAGCCAGTTGATGCTTTGGCACTTATTATTCACCGAGATGATTCAGTGCGTAAGGGTAGAGAGATTGCTGAAAAAATGAAAGAACTAATTCCACGTCAAATGTTTGATGTGGCGATTCAAGCCTGTATTGGTGTTAAGATTATCTCACGTGCTAATGTTAAAGCGCTCAGGAAGAATGTAACTGCCAAGTGTTATGGCGGTGATGTCTCACGTAAGCGTAAATTGCTTGATAAGCAGAAAAAAGGTAAAAAACGTATGCGTAGTGT
>OFBW01000045.1_pt1 | contig 19611 bp, 17 predicted proteins | sample 1520701 | NCBI WGS metagenome assembly OFBW01 (sample SAMEA3696450, study PRJEB22514) | metagenome | biome: water; feature: marine; material: hydrothermal vent | place: Pacific Ocean | collected 2014-08-16 | depth 1514 m
TTTACAAAACTCGCAATTTGGGCTATTTTGGACTTACATTATAATATAGCTCACAACGCCCATCGCCTCTTGGACTCGCTCACTCGCTATGTAAATCTCATAGTTGTATAATTTCGATATTATTTCGTCAATCTTACAAGGAAGCATAATGGAAGGCAAATTAGAAGAGCTCAAAAAAGTGGTACTGGAGGCGGGGAAGATTCTCAAGCGTGGCTTCTCGTCCAAAAAAGAGATTCATCACAAAGGGGTCGTGGACCTCGTTACACAATATGATATAGAGATCGAGAATTTCCTCAAGGAGCGCATCTGCGCTATCTTCCCCAATCACACCATTGTGGCCGAAGAGAGCAGTGATGATATATCAGGTGGCGGCTACGAGTTGGAAAAGGCAATCTATATAGATCCTATAGATGGCACGACCAACTTTATCCATGGTATTCCCCATTTCTCTATCTCCATCGGTATCTGGGAGATGGGAAGAGGGGTGGCCGGCATGGTTTACAATCCCGTTCTAAACGAACTCTACTGCGCACTTTCGGGCAAAGGTGCCTATCGTAACGAAAAGGCGATATCAGTCAGCAGTTGTAACAAGCTCCAGAATGCACTTGTGGCCACAGGATTTCCCTACAGTAAAACGGAGATGGGAGACTCCTATCACTGGGTAGTCGATACCATCGGCGAAATGCTTCCGCATATTCAGGATATAAGGAGACTTGGCTCTGCGGCACTCGACCTCTGCTATCTCGCCGAAGGAAGATATGACGGATTTTACGAAATAGAGCTCAAACCGTGGGATGTTGCAGCGGGTATTATCATTCTGGAAGAAGCAGGCGGAGAGCTCAGCAACCTTTATGGTTACAGATATATCTTCGGTAACTGCGGTATAGTGGCAAGTAACGGCTGGATACATAGAGAGATGCTCGAAAAGATTGCAAAAAATGAGTATAATTGTAACACTTGACCCAGATCAAGAAAATTTTTCCCAAAAGAGGATGAATTTTATCCGAATTGAGTCATAATATCCGCACCGCTTTGCACTACGGCAAAGAGAAAATTAAAAGGATAGATATGGCAACCGTAACTCTCAAAGGAAATGAGTGTAATCTCGCAGGTAACGAGCTCAATGTCGGGGACAAGGCTCCTGAAGTAAAAGTGCTAAAGTCCGATGACCTTTCGGAAGTGAGCGTAGGCGGAGCGAAGGAGAAGGCTCAACTCCTTATCGCAGTCCCCTCTCTCGATACTCCGATATGCGCTATGGAGACCGGCAAATTCAACAATCAGGTAGTCGGAATAGAGGGACTGGAAGTGACCGTAGTCTCTATGGACCTTCCCTTCGCAGCCAAGAGATTCTGTTCTACCGAAGGGATAGAGAATCTCACTGTAGCTTCCGATTTTAGAAACAAGGATTTCGCCAACGCTTATGGTGTACTAATAGCCGACGGTCCTCTTGCCGGTGTAACGGCAAGAGCGATTTTCGTTATCGACAGAAACGGCGAAATCACCTACAGGCAACTCGTACCCGAAATCACGGAAGAGCCCAACTACGAAGAGGCTCTGGAAGCTGCAAAAGAGACTGCCTCTAAATAAAACCCAAAACCTCCTATAACGATACGATGCGTCCCCTCTTTGCGGGACGGTCACACTCCAAACGATATTTGACAGATATTTTCGGCCTTGTGGCGACTCAATAGAAATAGTATTTCTCTTATGATAGAATAGCATCGAATTTGACAACTATGAAAAAAGGATGGTGTATGAAGTGGATAGCAATCTCACTTTCTCTTCTTCTGTTCTGGATAAGCGGCTGTGCACCGAGAGAGAAGAGAGAGATAGGAAGATACTCTCTAAAAGATTGCAAAAGTGGAGGCAAAGAGCTAAAAGGGGTACAGATAGAGAGAATCCTCGTCAGAAAAAGTGCACACAAAATGTATCTGTATCACAAAGGTAAAGTCATAGAGACCATGCCGGTATCTCTCGGCAAAAACGCTTCTAAGGGACCCAAAGTCGAAAAAGATGACTTCAAAACTCCTACCGGTGTCTATAGAATCGTCAACAAGAGATGTCATCCCATCAAATACAGAGCGCTCTATCTCTCCTATCCGAATGCCAAAGACCGTGCTAGGGCAGCAAAACTGGGAGTCAACCCGGGAAGCTATATAACCATACATGCGCAACCCTATTGGAATAGAGACGGACATGGAGACAGCTACACTCTCAGACACGACTGGACAAACGGCTGTATTGCTGTAACCAACAGGGATATGGACTATCTGTGGCAACATGTCCCCATAGGCACGGTTATCGAACTTCAGGATTGAAAGAGAGTATGAGATATACGCCCAAACAGATAGAGAAATATAGGAGGCAAAAGTATATTGCCACTATCGAAAAGATATCCAAAAATCTCTTCAGAATGTTCAGAAACAGAGATACGAATGCGGAGTCGTTCAGAAAAAAGCTCGATGAGCTTGTAGAGAAACTCGATTCTCTCGAAAAGACGAGACTCGAGAGTGGGTATCTAAACGAAAGCGAAAAGTATATAAGGAGTATATACTCCATCTGTACGGAAGAGAAATTTTGCGACTCCATACTCGATGAGATGAGAGAAGAGGAGATGAGCAAACTCAATAGATTGCAAAAGATGAAAAACAGAAACAGCTACAAAAAGGAGAAGTACATGGGAGCTCTGCGTAGGGACGGCTGGGAGTAGTTGGCTCATGCAAGGACCGAAACTTCTGGAGACGATACGCATAGAGGATGGAAAAATCCACAACCTCCCTTACCATGAGAGAAGGATGAGGAGAGCCCTGGATAGATTTTATCCGTCTTCTGATATCCCCGCACTCTCCGAAGTCCTCGAAGACTATCCTTCAAAAGGACTATACAGATGCCGTGTCATCTATGCGGAAGATATCGAAAAGATAGAGTACCTCCCATATTTCCGGCAAGAGAAAAAGCTTTTCGCAGCCGTGGAGTTCGAGGGGAACTATGAATACAAATATAGTGAGCGCAAAGAATTTGAGATATTGACGCAACTCTATCCAGATGTCGATGAACTGATACTGTGCAAAAACGGGCTTCTTACCGATACCACGACAGCCAATATAGCTCTTTTGAAAAAGGGCAAGTGGCTCACTCCCGCCTCTCCTCTGCTGGAGGGCACCACGAGAGAGAGACTCCTAGAAGAGGGCTTTTTATCCACTGCGGATCTATATATCGACGAGATAGATAGCTTCGATGGCTTCGCTCTAATGAATGCTATGATAGGATTCATACCCATAAAAGGCGTGAAGATAAGGAAAGCAAGATGAAGAAAGCTCTATTTGAAAAGAGTAGTTACAGAAAGGTGGTCAAAGAATACCTCAAAGGCACTATCTCCTTTCTTCTTGAAGAGGGGGTGGAGTTTTCCGTAGCTTCCGAAGTCGAGTATCTGAAATTCGACCCTAAACTTCCTTCCTATGTAACAGAAAGATTTGCACCTGTCTCACTTTTTGTTCTCTCTGGATATACATTCGGCAGTGCCGGAGTGGATGGAGAGAAATTTCTCTTCGAAGCGGGATTCACTGAGGAGAATATTGGTTCCGTTGTAAGTATGCCTCTTCTCTCCATCAAACAGATATTTGTCGAAGATATTCCCATAGCGATCAATATCGCCGAGCCCACACCCGAAAAAAACCCCATCGCCGACGGAACCGAAAAATCGATGAAGGCGCTCCTGAGCAATCCAGAAAATCAGAAACTTCTCAAGAGAAAGAAAAGGTGATCTTTTTTATATCAATTAACCATTTGTTTATTCTTTGTTAATGTTTTATATACATTTAAGTCGAATAGAGATAGAATTTCGCCACAAAACAGACGAGGAGTAGATTTACGATGAAAAAAGGTATTTTGCTTTCGATAGCGGCTACATCGATAATTTTCGCAGGCGGCGATATAGCTCCCGTAGAGCCTGCCACACCCGCATCTGCGGATTTCTGGGGATTGATAGGCCTCTCTTATGAGATGAACGACAACGGTCTGGCCTTCGACCTCGGTGACGAAGAGAACAACAAATTCTCCACCACGATTGTACTTGGCGTAGAAAAAGAGCTTGGAAACGGCTTCGGCTTCGGCGCGGAGGTAGCCGGATGGACGGACTTTGGTCTCGATATCGCAGATAAACCTCGTGTAAAGAAAGTGCTCACTCCCGATATGGCAAGCAGACACAAAGATCAAAGCGATGCCGAAATTTCACAGGCATATTTGGCATACGGCTTTGGAAACACGGCTATAAAAGCAGGTCGTCAGGCACTTCCCAAGGCTGTCTCTCCATGGGCTTGGACAGACACATCAGCAGGTGTGAAAGATATCACCTACGATGCGATAGTAGTAGCCAATACCGACCTTGAAAATACTACGCTCATAGGTGCATGGGTGGCCAATACAGTCAATGGCAACTCCCCTACACATCTGGGTGACAACGATAGTGGCATATTCGCACTCGGATTCATCAACAAAGCTCTCGAAAATACAACACTTAGCGGAATTGCCTACTACTTCCCCGAAGCCACATACGATATTCCCGGCGTAGCCAAAATCGGACCTGCCGAGGATCTTTGGTCTGTGTGGGCTACAGCCAAAAGAAAGTTCGACGGTTTCAATGCCGGCATTCAGCTCGCCTATGTGGATGGGGATGTCGGTGGAGCGGATGCCACAATCGGTGTGGCTGCGAAAATCGGCTCAAGCTGGGGTAAGTTTAGCGGTACTCTCTATGCAGGATACATCGATGGTGATTACAGCCTTATAACTGCCGGAAGCGGTGTAGGCACCAGTGCATTCTGGACAAATGCACTGAGCGGATGTATGACTGCCGATGCCACAGGCTACAGCCAGTTCGACATCAGGACCAAGGCAGCATACAATCTGACTGTCGGTAAACTCTGGGGAGAGCTCGCCTACTTCGACTTCGACGGAAGTATCACGGGCGACAGAGAGAGCACTTTTGGCGGAAGAATCGGTTACAGCTTCTCTGTAGCCGGTATGGACACAGTCGTTCAGTATAGAGCATGGAACGAAGAATTCGTAAATCTCGCAGACCTCGACAAGCAGAGAATTCGCATAGAGACTTTCTACAAATTCTAAAATTCTCTCCTATGGACAGACTTGCGTCTGTCCCCACTATCTCCTTTACAAATGAGAGGGTTTCGCTTCTCATATCCGATAATATCGACAAATCCTTTTTTTGAAAACCGGCGAATAGCCGAAACAAAGCTGCATAACTTCCGATTAAAAGCTTTTAGGCTATAATTGACCAACTGGTCGGTCAAGGACTTTCATGAAGAGAAAACGAAATGCCAAAGAGTCGAAAGAGGCTATCATTCGCAAAGCTGTAGAGCTCTTTTCCACAAAAGGGTACGACTCTACATCTATGGATGAGCTCGCTACGGAATCGGGGTTGAGCAAGGCGATGATATTCTACTATTTCAAGAGCAAGAGGGAACTATACGAAGAGGTCCTCTGCAGAGTACTGGACGAGATATACGAAGCCGTAACGAAAAAGAGTGATACTCGACTCGATGCCCGAGAGGAGTTGAACGATTTCATATCCATATATATCGACTTCGCATATGCTCACCCCTATCTACCCTCACTGCTACTCAAAGAGCTCAGTGACAACGGCTCCATACTGCCCGAGATACTCTTTTCCAAGATGAGAAGGCTCTTTTCACATTTTTCGGAAATTCTCTCCCGCGGTGAAGCCGACGGCTTTTTCAGAGAGAGTAAGGCTATGGTCTTATATTTCATGGTAACAGGAACAATCAATCTGATGGTCACTACTTCCGAACTTCGGAAAAGAGCCTATGAAAGAGATGAAACTCTCGATACATGCAGCGAGTGCAATCGCGAAACTCTTGCTCGGGAACTTGGCGAGAAAATAGTCTCTATGCTCAGGAGTGACTCATGAAAGGAGGGAAGATAGCCTTTATACTACTCCTTCTTGTGCACTCTCTTTCGGCACTAAGCATAGGTGAACTGATGAGCGCCCTGAAAAAGAGACCCCAATACAAGCTGGACCTCATCTCCGTAGAGAAAAGCTCTCTTGAAATTCGCAAACTCGAGGACAAAAAGATGCCGAAAATCGATCTTTTTGCCTCTTACGAGCTCTTTAGCAGCCCCAATGGACTGGTTCCGGTAGCCCCAAACAAAATGACAGCTATGGTCAAGGAGCAGGATATTGCACAACCGTTTGGCAAAAGTATATCGAGAGGAGGTCTCTCTTTTAGCTGGCCTCTTTTCATCGCTTCTCTTCGAACCCTCGAAGAGAGAGCCCAAATATTACTGCTGGCCGAAAAAGAGAGAAGAAGAATGTCCTTTCTGGAGAGAGAGGCGCTTCTCCTTGGAACAGTATCGAGACTGAACTATCTAAGAGGAGTAAAAGAGGCTCTCAATGCCAAAAGGCGCTCTATCCTGAGCACAATAGATAGGATCGGAGTGGAAATCTCCAGCGGAAGAAAATCTGCCGATGCACTTCTGATACTCCGCAGCCGTATCGACGAACTCGATATCTCCATCGATGAAACGACGAGAAATATGGAATCTCTATCCGCCGAGATAGAGAAGCTTACGGGAATGAGAGTGAAAGGCTTCGTAAGACTCTCCAAAGCGGGTGATATAGACAGGAGAGAGATTTTTTCGCTCAAGGAGATAGAGAAGAGGGTCAAAGCGGCGGAAAAATCGATAGAGGCCGCCAGAGAGTCTCGCTATCCCACACTCAGCATGAAAGGAAACTACAGCCTTTCCCGTACCGATGCATACAACAATGGCAAAGCGGTAGAAGAGAGCTTCGGAAGTGTCGGTCTATATCTCTCCATGCCGATATTCGACAGCTCGATAGCCAGCTCCACAGAAGAGGCCAGGCTGGCTCTGATGAAGGAGCAAAATCGCTACCTCGAAGCTGCCAAGTCCCTGAAGGTCGAAGCCAAAAGAGTCGAACGGGAGATAGAGATACTAGAGCACTCCCTGAAGCTTGCAAGAAGAAATGTGAAACACAAAAAGAAGCTACTACAGCTTGCAAAAGCGAAACTGCAAAACGAGAGAATCAGATATGAAGAGTATCTAAGATATGAAGATTCTCTATCTGAAGCAAGAGCGCTCTATTACAAATACAGCTCTCTATTATGGCAGAGCAGAGCCCGACTTGCCGTCATCTACGGCAACGATCTGAAAGGAATCGTAAAATGAAAAATCTATCCATTTTCCTGGCAATAACACTGCTGTTGGCTACAGCCGTCATAGCCGGCAAGAGAGCGGTCGAAAAGAAGAGGGAAGCAGAGGCCAAAACCCCGACGGCGAAACACTATCCCATAGTGGTCCGCACAATAGATGCAAAGAGAGAAAAGGTTCTACTCACTCTCCCCTTCCTAGCAGAGGTACGAAACAGTGACGATACGGTAATCGCCCCCAGGATTTCGGCTCAGATAAAATATATCGCTCCACCGGGCAGGAGAGTCAAGAGAGGAGAACTCGTACTCGAACTGGACTCTACCGGGATAGAGGCGGAGATAGCTTCGAGTGAAATAGAGCTGAAGAACCTTAGAAAGAGCCACGAAAGAAGCCTCTCTCTCTATGCGGTCAAAGGTATAAGCGTGGAAAAACTCCAGAGCGAAGAGTCGAAAATCGCACTCACACAAGCCAGACTCGCGGGATTGAAAAACAGCCTACGATACTACATGATACACTCACCGGTGGCAGGTACGGTATCCGCAGTTTTTGCATCCAAAGGAATGCTTGCGGTAGCGGGCAGAAAGGTACTAAAGATAGAGGCGGATGAAGGATTCTATCTGCTCTTGAGGCTTCCGGAGAAGATGAGAGGCTCGAAATCCATAATTTTCAGAAATAAAAAATTCTCGTTAAAAGAGCTCCACTCCACACATCAGGGACTCTATGAGTACAAAGCCGATATAGATACGAAAAATCTGGTAAGTGGAGAGAGAGTGGAGAGCTCGATAGTACTCTACGATGCCGAAGCCATGAAGCTGCCGTATGATGCCATACTAAAAAAGGAGGGCAGAAACTACATCCTTGTACCGGATGGGGAGAGAGCGATAGCCAGAGAGGTGAAAATCCTGGCCGAGGGCGAGGAGGGTGTCGCTATCGAGCCGATAGCGCCCTCTGCGAAAGTGATTGTGGCCAAGGCCGATATTCTCCTGAAACTCCTGGGTGGAGTGGCGATGAAAGTTTCGGAGAAGTAGATGTTCGATTTTTTCTACAAACGGCCATACCTGCTTTACAGCCTCATAGGCGCTCTCTTCGTCATGGGTATCATAGGATTGGCGACGATGCCCAAAAATCTCTTTCCCGATGCCAATCCTCCGAAGGTGGTGGTTATCACGAAGGTACCGGGAGCTACGGCGAAAATGGTAGCTTCGACAGTCTCCAAACCCATAGAGGAGGAGCTCTCCAGATTGGGAGAGATAGAGGATATCTCATCGACAAATGTAGCCAATCTCTCCATAGTGAGTGCACAATTCGGATATAAAAAAGGTCTCGACGAAGCGGCGGTAGATGTCTCTAATGCACTCAACATAGCCAAATCGAAGATGCCTGTGGGTATCAACCCTGCCATATATACGGCAGGAGACTTCACTATGCCGGTGGAGGTGATATCACTCTCTCCCAAAGATGGCAACATAACACTCGCACAGATTAGAAAGATTGCCGAAAGCTTCATAAAACCCCGCCTACTCTCCAGAAAGGAGATAGCCAATGTCGAAGTCTTCGGAGGATATGAGAGCTCCATAAATATCGATATAGACCCCTTCAAAGCAAAAAAGATGGGAGTGAATCTCTCGGAGATAGTCAAAATAATCAAAGCCTACAATGCGGATATCCCGGTAGGTTTCATAAAAAGTCGCAAGGGGTTCTACACTATAAGTATCTACTCACAGAAGCAAAATCCGCTGCAACTTGCCAATTTGCAAATCAAAGCCAATCTCCGGCTGGGGGATATCGCAGATATTGAGTGGGGATACCGGAAGAGAACGAGCGGATATATAGGCAACGGCAAAAGAGCCATAGCTCTGGCCATTCAAAGAGCACCCGGAGGTTCGGTACTGGCGGTAAGTGATGCCGCCAGAGAGGAGATGAAAAAACTGCGCAGAGACTATCCCGCAATAGCATTCGAAATCTCCGATACCCAAAGAGATCTTGTAGAGCAGGCCAACGACAATATGCTCGAGGCTCTTCGAGATGCGATAATATACACTCTATTGGTAATTATGATCTTTCTGGGGAACTTCAGGGCGATCATCGCGGCAGGACTCTCCATCCCCATGGTCTTCTTCTCGACCATTGCCCTCATCTGGCTTAGCGGAGGCGAGCTGAACATAGTCATCTATACCGGCATCATTCTCGCTCTTGGAATGCTTACCGACGATGCGGTCGTCGTTCTGGAAAATATAGAGAGGCATCTGAACGAAAAGGGTGAAAATCTGAGCGATGCCATACGCAAAGGCACGAAAGAGGTCATAGCACCCATATTCTCGGGTACTATCGCTACCGTAGCCATAATTTTCCCTCTCATGTTCATAGGGGGATATCCCCAGAAGATATTCCGTCCTCTTATCGAAACACTGATCATAGCTCTCTTCGTCTCCTATTTTCTCTCCATAACCTTCATCCCCTCTCTTTCGGCCAAACTTTACAAAAACGGAGCCAAGAAGGGGCGGATAGAGGAGCTGTTCGAATGGCTCTACCGCAACAGTATCGGTAGGCTTGTAAAACCCTACGAAGCCATACTGCACTTCTCCAACGGGAATGGGGTCGCCAGACTCCTTCGCCGCATATTTCTGACTGTAGCCATATTCGCCTTTCTCATATTTACCCTCAGAAATGTTATGCCTACCATAGGCAGAGATGCAATGCCTCCCATGGATACGGGTATCATCAAGGCTCAGATAGCCTTTTCCGCCAACGAAACCGTAGATGGCGCCGAAAAGAGACTCGAACCGTTTCTAAAATGGCTCGATACCAGGGATTGGGTAAAGAGCAGCTCTATCGCTTTGGGCGGCGAAAAGGGTGTCCTGAGTCTGGGTAGCGGCAATCTTCCCGCGGAGGCTACGATAACGATAAATGCGGTGAACCGTTTCGATAGAAACGAAAGTGTATGGGAGCTCGAAGAGAGGATAAGGAAAGAGCTTTCCAAACTGGAGGGGATAAAGAGAAACGATGTCTTCGATTTCGGAGCTACCGCACTCTCTTCCATCAAAGCCACCGTCGATACACGCATAAGCTCCGCGACTATCGACGAACTTCCCAAAAAGGCCGAAGAGGTTAAAAAGGCCATGCTCACCGTCAAGGGATTTACCTCCGTCTCTACCAGCTGGGATAGGGATTTGAGTGAATATATCATAGATATCGACCGGGACATGGCGCTTAAATACGGTAGCGACCCATACTCCATTGCTATGCAGATACCGGTTCGGGGAGAGCTCATATCTCCTGTGACAAATCTCGAATCTATGAATACGCAATTTCTAAGACTCTATCTAAAAGAGAGATATAGCTCCAATCTCGAAACTCTTCAGCTTCTGCCGATAGATACGAAATATGGAGAGATACCTTTGGCTCAACTTGCAACTATCAGGCGAGCTTTCACCTTCGCCAAGATAGAGAGAGACAAGATGCTCTACTCCGTAGATGTAAACGCTTATCGCGCGAAGCGTCCCGTAACCCACCTGAGCAACGATACACTGGAGGCTCTAAAGGGTATCGACAGCGACGGAGTCGAGCTCGAACAGCATGGGGATATCGTACAGATTAACGACAGTTTCAGAAGAATGATCAAAGCTATAGGGCTCGGTATCGTCATACTACTCTTGAGCCTGATCTCCATCTACAGATCCGTGACTCTGGCACTGGTGATGATAGTGGTTCTCCCCCTCTCCATGATAGGTGCGGCATGGGGTATGATGCTCTTCGACAAACCCAGCTGTATGCCGAGTCTGCTGGGGATACTACTGCTTTTTGGAATCATCATAAAAAACGCCATTTTGCTCATAGATTTCTACCAGATGCACAGAGAAGCCGGAAAGAAGCCTTTCGAAAGTGCGATAGAGAGTGTAAGAGTACGATTCCGCCCCGTTATGATGACCGCCTTCGCCACGATAGCGGGGATGCTACCCATAGCACTCGAACAGGCCGTAGGTCTCGAAAGGCTCTCCCCTCTGGCCGATGTAGCCATAGGCGGTCTGCTCCTGGGAACTCTGCTCACACTCATCTACATCCCTATGTACGCCTATATTTTCGACAGAGCTCGATAGAGTTGCGGACAAAAAGAGAACGGATGTCGAAAAACACAAAAGATACCAGACACCCACCGACACCACTATTACCATCCACCCCTCTTTTTGCTCTTGCTCCTTTATTTTTGTGATGATTGAAAGAAGAGGAATCGTTGGATTAGCTTTGATATTGATCAAGAAAGGGGTGACGGGGAGGCCAATTGATTGCATCAAACATATTGTCGTAATGAATGAATTGAGTATTGTTTTGGAGGGTAACTTGACACTGCTTTTTTAGTTTTTCGATCTGTAGCTTTATTTTTGAAGTATCCAATATTGTACCGTCAGAAAGCTGCAGCACTTTATCTTTAAAGGAAAGAATTTCACACCCGGGAAATTCTTTTAAAGTTCTTTCGGGTTTTAAAATAGTAGTACGATCGGAGTTTTCGGATAAGGATGAAATGTCCCATATATTGATTGTTTTATCCCATGAAACGGAAGCGATTTTAGTGTCGTTATCGAAAAATGCGAATTGATAAATGCGTTGTTTGTGGCCTTTCAATATTGCTATGCACTGGTCATTACGGTTCCATAAGCGTATGGTGTTGTCCCGCGATGACGATCCCAAAAATTTGCCGTTGGAGGTAAATCGAAGATAATATATGCGGTTTTCGTGGCCCTTTAATTTTTTGATATGTCGTGTATGTAAATCGTATTTAACAATATAGTGATCTCTCCCGCAACTATACACGAAGCGTCCGTCCGGGCTGAAGATAACGCCGTAAACATTATGCGCATGCTTTATATATGAATCTCTGACTTTATTAGTTTTAAGATCGATAACTTTTACGCTGTGGTCAAACGATCCCGCCGCTATGAAACGGTTGTCGGGAGATAATGCGATGCCATAAACCGTATCTTTAAAAAAGCCTTTTAATGTTCGTATGGATTTGAGCGATTGGGTTTTGGAATCGAAATACCACTCTTTGATGGTTTTGTCGGTCGAAGCACTATAGATATGTTGGTTTTTTGATATGACTAACTCTTCTATATCCGCTGCATGGGCGTTTTTAAAGATATTTTTTTTTCGGGTATTTAAGTTATATAGTCCGATATTACCGACAGCATCACCCCAGACAAAATGATCTTTCGATAAAAAGGCGATAGTATCAATACTTTTATTCGAAACCCCGTTGATAATGTATTGCACTTTATATGTCCCGGTGTCCCATACGCGCAGTTGGGCCTCCAAAAAGTCAGATCCGGTTACCATGACATTTCCTTTGACTGCGACGGCATATATTCTAGAGTTGTGGCCGGGTAACAGGTGGGGTTTGTTTTGCGTATCTAAAAGTGAAAAAGCGCCGTTCCAGTCTCCTATGCCAAGAAGATCTTTTTTATAAAAAAGAGATTTCGGATGCTGTTTGAAAGAGTCTATCTTTTCGTAAATACGGCCATCCTCATCGGCCAAACATAGTGTTTTGTTATGTACGATAAAGAGTTTTTGATTGTCAGGCGTACTACCGACGGTATAAATTTTGCCTTTAATGTCCACCGTTATGGTTTGAACGGTTTTGATAAGGTTGGCCGTTACTTCTGAAACTTCTACTTTTGCCGGAAAGGAATAGAGTAGATATAGTCGATTATTGTTATAAACCATCGTGCTGAGCTTTTTATCGTTTTTAAGGGAGTGTTCAAATTTCTGTGTCACCTGAAGTAGAATAACACAGACAAAAAAGGAGTGACACAATGAAAGAGTTCAATTTCGATGAAGCCCTGGAGATGGTCAAGCAGGGACACCCTGTAGATGGTAAAGATGGAGTACTCGCACCCCTGATCAAACAGTTGGTCGAAGCAGCCCTAGAGGCTGAGATAGAGAGTCACCTATCACAGGAGTTGCGTAACCGAAAGAACGGTAAGACAAGTAAACAGATGAAAAGCTCCGTCGGAGAGTTCGAATTGAAAGTTCCCCGAGACCGTAACGGAACCTTCGAACCTAAGATAGTGAAAAAGTACCAGACTCATATGAGTGAGGCTATAGAGGAGAAGATCCTCTCCCTCTACGCTCTGGGTAATAGTTACTCCCAGATTGCCGAGCATATCGAAGATATCTACGGTGTGAGCTTCTCCAAAGCTACTATCAGTGCCGTAACCGATAAGATCCTTCCTATGCTGCAGGAGTGGCGCCAAAGACCCTTACAGCCTATTTATCCCTTTCTCTGGCTCGATGCCATCCACTACAAGGTCAAAGAGGAAGGACGCTATGTCACCAAAGCGGTCTATACCATCTTGGGAGTCGGTTTGGATGGGAAAAAGGAGGTACTGGGGCTCTACCTGAGTGAAAGCGAGGGAGCCAACTTCTGGCTACAGGTATTGACCGATCTGCACAATAGAGGTATCGAAGATATACTCATAGCCTCTGTCGATGCTCTAAAAAGGCTTTCCTGAAGCTATCAAGACTATCTTTCCAAAAACCGATGTACAGCTATGTGTAATCCATCAAATCCGTAATTGGCTTCGCTATATCGCTTCCAAAGATCGTAAGCAGTTCATGCAGGATCTCAAGGAGGTCTATCGGGCACTCTCAAAGGAAGCGGCCCAAGCGGCTCTGGAGAGGCTGGAAGAGAAGTGGGGAGGGAAATATCCCATTGTCATTCAATCTTGGCAAAATCATTGGGAGCATCTAAGCTACTACTTCAAGTTCCCTCAGGAGATCAGGAAGATAATCTATACCACCAATATCATAGAATCAGTCCATCGTCAGTTTCGAAAACTAACCAAAACCAAAGGTGCCTTCCCCAACGAAGAGAGTCTACTCAAGCTACTTTACATGGGTATTGAAAATGCACAGAAAAAATGGAGCAAACCAATCCAGAACTGGAATCTGGCTCTATCTCAATTGGCCATTCACTACGAAGGCAGGTTGGATAGCTATCTGGAGTTATGATATGATTATGGTCTATTTAGGGTTGACACAAAAGATTGAACGGTCTCAAAAAGCCCACTCAACACTTTCACCCATTGGGTAAAAGTATCCAAGGGCTTTTCTTCGGTTCTTTTTATATAAGGTCGAATGGATATTTACCCTCGGATAATCATTCAACAAATAATAAAGGGGTATGAAGAGATGATGGATATATCGACAACGGCATCTCCTTTTCTATATTTATATTATCTGCTGCCCATATTCATTGTAGTTATATTCTTTAAAAGCCCTCAGGGCAAGGGCATATTGGGAGAATTTGTCGTCAATGTCGCCGCGAAACTTTTGCTCGACAAAGATAGATATCACCTTATAAAGAATGTTACCATTCCAACCGAAGACGGCACTACGCAGATAGATCATATTATCGTGTCGGAATATGGAATTTTCGTCATAGAGAGCAAAAATATGAAAGGGTGGATATTCGGAGATGAAAGGCAGAGTCACTGGACTCAGAAAATATATAGATATAGCCATAAATTCCAAAATCCCCTACGCCAAAACTACAAGCATGTCAAAACTATTCAACATATCTTGGATATAGAAGAGGAAAAGATATTTTCCGTCGTCGTTTTTGTCGGAGACTGCACCTTCAAAACGGAAATGCCAGAGAATGTCAGGTATGGTATCAGATATATCGACTATATCAAATCCAAAACCGATAAACTCTTTTCCGCAAGAGAGGTAGAGAGATTTGTCTCGTTAATCGAATCCAGCAGATTGGCGCGCTCTCTCAATACCCGTCTTAGACATATCAACAATGTCAAAAGAATACTCGATGAGAAAGAGCGTGCGAATCTCTGCCCGAAGTGTGGGGCGCAACTGCTTTTGCGTACCGCCAAAAAAGGAGCCAATGCGGGAAAGAAATTCTATGGCTGTAGCAACTTCCCCAGATGCAGATATAGCGCACCGGTTCCCTCTGATGACACTACTGAGCAAAACTTAGAATAGAGATTTGCTGTTTCTTCGGTGCATAAGTCCGTTACGCTTGATTTGCAGTATCGCTTTCAAATACTCTTCGATATAGCCTCGCGCTTTTTACACTATCTCTTTTAGTTGTATAAAAGAGCCCGTTTGGGCTCGATTGATACTTCTTGCTATCTTTACGGATTGTTATGCTTGGAGGGGTAAAATATCCGAAGACAACGATAAGGAGTGTAATATGGCTCTACTCAGGTCTTACGGGGCGGACAGGGTGGTTACCGGTTCGTGTCATCTGCTGGAGCTCGACAACGGGTTGAAAATCCTTGTCGATTGCGGAATGTTTCAGGGCGCAGAGGAGGAGTGGAACTTCGATGATTTTGGTTTCGACCCCTCCGAAGTGGATATCCTCCTGCTCACACATGCACATCTGGACCATGTGGGAAGGATCCCCAAACTGGTGAAAGAGGGTTTCAGAGGCAGGATATACGCCACCTGTGCAACCTTCGAACTCGCCTATGTCGTTCTGCTCGACAGCGCCCATCTGATGGAGGAGGATTATCGCACGAGATACAAAAAGGCGCTTCGTAGAGGGAAAGAGAAGAGTGTGAAGGCGCCACTTTATAGTGTCGAAGATGTTGAGAATGTGAGACTTCTGCCCACGGAGTATGTAAAGTATGGAAAGAGTGTCGGAATAGGCAAGGGTGTAAGAGCGGTTTTCAGAGATGCCGGGCATATACTGGGCTCTTCGTTCATAGAGTTGAGTTTCAAGGAGAAAGGCAGAAAGAAGAGAGTCGTTTTCAGCGGTGACCTCGGAAACCGGCATGAAATCGTGATGCCCAAAAGCAAAAAATCGATGAAGGCCGATGCACTTCTTATAGAATCCACCTATGGAGACAGAAATCACAAATCTCTGCGGCAGAGTGTAAAAGAGTTCAAAAAGATTGTGAGAAAAACTCTGCTTGGAGGAGGCAATGTGATAATTCCCTCTTTCGCGATAGAGCGTACCCAGGATATCCTCTGCCTGCTCAAGGAGATGTATCTAAATAGGGAGTTGCCCGAATGCAGAGTCTTTCTCGACTCCCCCATGGCCATAAGGGCTACCAATATCTTCAACAGATACCACGATTCACTGAGTGAGAGATGTCGCGAATTTTACGAGAGGGATGGCGATGTCTTCGGCTTTCGAGGACTGATATTCACGGGGAGTGTAGAAGATTCCAAACGGATAAACAGTTACGAAAAAGGAGCCATCATCATAGCCGGAAGCGGCATGTGTACGGGAGGACGCATACTGCACCACTTCAAACATCAGATATGGAACAGAAAAAATGCCGTCATCTTCGTAGGCTTTCAGGCATACGGCACCATAGGGCGAAAGATAGTGGAGGGTGCCGATTCGATAAAACTCTATCACGAAAAAGTGAGAGTCAAAGCCTCTATCCACACCATAAACGGCTTTTCGGCCCATGCCGACCAGCGCCAGCTTCTGGAGTGGATGAGAGCCTTCAGGGATTTGGGAGATATCTATATCGTACATGGGGAGTACGATAAGCAGAAGGTTTTCAAAAGAGTCATAAAAGAGAGAATGGGCAAAAAGGCCAAAATAGTAGAAAGAGGCAAAAGTTACTATCTGTAAAAGGAGATGAGTATGTCTCACAGAACGAGAAGAGACCACAAAAAGGGTGTGGAGCGAGATATAGAAGTCGATAGCGCCAAAGAGGATGCCCGAAACTCCGTCGATATGGAAGAAGTGGGAGGTTTGAGCTCCGAAGAGGCGAGGGAGCGGCTCGGGAAGTTCGGTTACAACGAGATAGAGGAGAAGAGCGAGAGTTGGTGGCAGAGGCTTTTTAGGCGTTTCTGGGGGCCGATTCCGTGGATGATAGAGCTTGCCGCCACTCTTTCGGCACTGGTGCAGCGCTGGGAGGATTTCACGATAATAGTGATAATGCTCTTTGTCAACGCACTGGTGGATTTCTATCAGGAGTCGAGGGCACTCAATGCGATAGAGGTGCTCAAAAAGAGACTCGCCCATAAATCTCTGGTACTCAGAGACGGCAGATGGACGGAGATAGACGCCAGAGAGCTGGTACCCGGCGACCTGATAAAGATCAGGATAGGAGATATCGTACCGGCGGATGTGAAACTTCTCGGAGGGGGTGATTTCCTGCTTGTCGATCAGTCCGCACTCACGGGAGAATCGTTGCCGGTCGATAGAAAGAGCGGAGACGAGCTCTATGCCAACTCCATCGTGAAACAGGGAGAGATGACGGCGCATGTGGTGGCGACGGGCAAAAACACATATTTCGGCAAGACGGTGGGTCTGGTGGCGAAGGCGCAGAGAGAGGAGAGAAGCCATTTCCAAAAGATGGTTATCAAGGTGGGCAATTTTCTGATAATTCTGACCGTGGCTATGATAGCGATTATCATCTTTTACGGTATCAGAGCCCATCAGCCCGCCGTGGAGCTTCTGATATTCGCTCTGGTACTTACCATTTCGGCCATACCGGTGGCCATGCCGGCCGTATTGACCGTAACCATGGCACTCGGTGCTCAGGCACTGGCTGCGAAGGAGGCGATAGTGAGCCGTCTGGCAGCCATAGAGGAGATGGCCGGAATGGATATTCTCTGTTCCGACAAGACGGGGACGCTGACGCAAAACAGAATGAGTCTCGCCCAGCCCTATACGGCGGATGGCCATACGGAAGAGGAGCTGATGCTCTTTGCGGCTCTATCGAGCAAAGAGGAGAACAACGACCCCATAGAGAAGCCCATATTCGACTATATCCGTGCCAAAGGGCTGAAGGAGAAGTTTTCCGAATATAGATTGGAGAACTTTCTGCCTTTCGACCCTGTGCACAAGCGTACCGAAGGAATATATAGTGGAGAGAGGTGTAGAGTCTTCACCAAGGGTGCGCCCCAGGTAATCATAGAGCAGTGTCATGAAGGGGAGTTCGACAGGAAGAGAGCTTACGGCAAGATAGAAGAGTTCGCATCCAAGGGCTTCAGGACTCTCGGCGTGGCGTACAGGGATTGTGAGGAGGAGTTCTATCACTTCGTCGGACTCATTCCTCTCTTCGACCCTCCGAGAGAAGACTCCAAAGAGGCTATCGAAGAGGCTATGGCCAATGGTGTCAGCGTCAAAATGGTTACGGGCGACAATATAGCGGTAGCCGGATATATAGCCTCCCTGCTCGGTATAGGCGACAATATCAGGGATATAAGGGAGCTCAGAGGCGAATCGATAGAGGAGTATATATATCTCTCCGAAGTACTCTCCAAAGCCATCGCCAGAGAGATGAAACCCGACGCCACGAGCGAGGAGATAGATAGAGCGGTCGATAATATAATAAGGAGTGTAAAAAGAGAGCTCTACAATATGCCCATCCCGAAAGGGAGCGTAAAGAAGCACGAATCGGAGATAATAGCCGCCATAGAGGAGGCCGACGGATTCGCTCAGGTCTTTCCAGAGGACAAATACTATATTGTGGACGAGTTGCAGAAGGCCGAGCATATAGTCGGTATGACAGGAGACGGAGTGAATGACGCCCCCGCTCTGAAAAAGGCCGATTGCGGAATAGCCGTCAGCGGTGCTACCGACGCTGCGAGGGCCGCCGCCGATATCGTACTGATGGCTCCCGGATTGAGAGTGATAGTGGATGCGATAAAAGAGGCGAGACAGATCTTCGAAAGGATGAAGAGCTATACCATATTCAGGATAGCCGAAACGATAAGAATTATCATATTTATGACGCTCGCCATTACGATATACGACTTCTACCCCATCACTGCGATAATGATCATCATACTCGCTCTCCTGAACGATATACCGATAATGACTATAGCCTACGACAATACGAGAGTCAGAGAGAAGCCCGTAAGATGGGATATGAAGGAGATTTTCGTTTTGGCCTCTTGGCTCGGTGTGGCCGGTGTGGCCTCTTCGTTTCTGCTCTTCTGGATTCTGATTTCGCTCATGCATCTGCCTCTCGATTTCGTTCAGTCCGTATTTTTCGCGAAGATGGTCATAGCCGGCCATGGTACCATCTACAATACCCGTATAGACAACTGGTTCTGGAAAAAGCCCTGGCCGTCTCTTCCTCTCTTCGGGGCCACCTTCTCCAGCAGAGTGGCAGGTACCGTCATAGCGGTTTACGGTTTTGATCTGATGAAGCCCATAGGCTGGGAGTGGGCTTTGTGGATGTGGCTCTACGCTCTGCTCTGGTTCGTATTCAACGATGCGGTCAAAATGGCTGTTTTGAAATATTACAGGAGGAAATATCATGAAGATGTCATCTGAGGATAGAAGAGATTTTCTATCGTCTTCCAACGCGACACCCTCTACGAACTTCTATGTCGAGTCCGCCACCGAAGTTCCAACCACACCCATCCCCTTTTGTTATAATACAGGCCAAAGCCAGCCAAAGGAGATGAATGAAAGCCATT
>OFBW01000051.1_pt1 | contig 18661 bp, 17 predicted proteins | sample 1520701 | NCBI WGS metagenome assembly OFBW01 (sample SAMEA3696450, study PRJEB22514) | metagenome | biome: water; feature: marine; material: hydrothermal vent | place: Pacific Ocean | collected 2014-08-16 | depth 1514 m
AAATTAGAGGCAGACTTTAAGAAGGTAGTAACAACGATTAAAGGAACCTTAAAAACCATGTTCACCGAGATTTTTCACAAAGAAGCTTTCAGACCATCGATAGATTCGGTAGTGGAAAAGGAAATAGGAAAGGCAACCATCTACATTAACTGGTTTTTAGACAGAGAAATGGTTGAAAATCTCTACAGGAAAATAAACAGGAAATGGTTACTGGCGAGACTTTACTACCGTAAACAGTTTAAATCAAGACTAAGGGAATTTATTAAATCACTAAAGGAATTTTCCTTTTCTCCTGAAAATGTTGAAAACCTGTTCAGCACTTTAGAGTCTCTCTGGAAAAAGAACCCTCTGATTGTAAAGCTGTACAAAAAGGAGATAAGGAGTGCTTTTGAAGAAAAGGAGCTCTGGCCTTTGATAGGAATTTATGGGTTGAAACTGGAAAACTCTGGAGCTCCAATTTTGAGGGAGCTCCTCAAATTTCTCCTTTCGCTGAAAGAGTATGAGAACGTTCATCAATTTCTGGCAAAGGAGAACAGGTATTTTGTTCCGATTAAAACTAAAAGAATCTACAGACCTAACTGGGAAAGGGTGATAAGGGAAAATCAGGAGATTTATCTAAAAGCAGAACCTCTCAACCCTGAATCTCCTGTAACCTATACTCTCCATTCGAGAGACGGTAGATTCCTTGGGACGATTCCGGAGGTCATCGGTCATTACGTTGCTGCCAGGGAATCTTCGGGAAAGACCATCAGATGTAAAAAACTCTACTTTGATCCTGATATCTTTTCCGATACCTCTTACTGGGTAGAGATAGAATGTCTTTAATAGTCAGGAATCTTTCAATTGAGACAGAAGACCACAGAATTGTTAAGGATGCGTTTCTTGAAGTTAAAAAAGGGGGAAGAGTTGCAGTAGTTGGAGAGAGTGGAAGCGGGAAGTCGCTTACAGCACTTTCCGTTTTAAAGCTTCTTCCAGAAAATCTCCATATTGCAGGAGAAATAAACGTTGACGGATTGAACGTACTCTCTCTCCAGGGGGAAGAGCTCCGTAAGTTTCGCTGGGAAAAAGTTTCAATGATCTTTCAGGATCCTTCTGCTTCTCTCAATCCGTTGATGAAGATAAAAGAGCAGATAGGAGAAGCCCTTTTATATCATGGGAAAGCAGAAAAGGGAGAGATAGAGGAAAAAGTTGTGGAGCTCTTGAAACTTGCCGAAGTTCCGGAACCTGAAGAGAGGATGAACACCTATCCTCATCACCTTTCCGGTGGACTCAAGCAAAGGGTTGCAATAGCTATGGCGCTTGCCTGTAATCCTGACTACATCCTTGCTGATGAGCCGACGACAGCCCTTGATGTTACAGTTCAATCAAAGATTTTGAACCTACTGAAAAATCTTTCTGTTGAGAAAAGCACAGGAATTCTCCTTATAACCCACGATATGGGAGTTGTAGCTGAGTTTTCTCAAAGAGTTTTTGTTATGTATGCAGGTTACACGGTTGAGTCCGGAAGAACAGCGGAAATATTCGAGAAACCTCTTCATCCATACACTAAAGGACTTATAGAGTGTTCTCCTGTCTTGAAAGGAGGGGAAAAGAGAAAGCTCTTTTCCATTCCCGGTAATATTCCTGAACCTTCAGAGAAGATTGTTGGATGTCCTTTCCATCCAAGATGTCCGGAAGTAAAGGAGATCTGTAAAAAGGAAGTACCCCCTACCGTAGAGGTAGAGGGTAGAAGAGTAAGGTGTTTTCTTTACTGGGATTGAGTGAAAAAGTTATTAATTTGCTCCCTTGCAGCTTTTTGGGCTTTCTGGAGGAATTCAACATCTAAGTGTCCTTCTGCTTCTGGATAGTTTTCAACATTTGTATGAAGCAGGAATCCGTGATTTACCCAGTTTGTTTCGTTGCCAAACATGTACCATCCAGAACTTGCAGATGGTGGATTGTCAGGATCGGGAGACTCCACCTGTGTATAGTTATCAAATCCCACTTTCCTTGCCAAAATCTCGTTTGAAATGTTTGGAACAACAGTATCATGGTAAGCACTTTGAATGATTATATTTGTCGAATTTGTAGTTCCAATATAAACAGGATCTGCCGGGTCAAGAATTAGCTGAAAGATACCAAGGAGCATGCAGTATTTGTTTGTGTTCTTTTTGGCTCCTGTTGATTCAAGGAGAGATTCGATTAACTGGTTGGTTGCTCTATCAGTGATAGAGACAAAATTAGCGCCACCAACGTTGAGAACGACTTTATCAGGAGTTCCGTAATTGGCGTAGATTGAACCAACAATAGCTCCCATGGAAACTCCAAGGAAATTCACGGTAGTTGCATTATCAGGATTTCCATCACCATTTAGATCGTAGAAACCTTTTCTCAAGAGAAGTTCCAGTAATCTCAGATTAAAGACAGATTGATAGATGTTGAGCCTATCCTGGGCAATGTTTGACGTGAGGAAACATTTTCCTTCACCACACTCAAAAGTGCTGTTCTCTGTAAGTTTTGTATAATCTCCATGGAAAGGAAGGTCAATTGCAACAACCGGAAGCTGAATATCCTCAAGCAAAACCTCAGCATTTGTTCTATTTCCGCCAAGTCCATGCTGGAAGATATAAACTGTGCCGTTGTATAAATCTTTGTTTTCAAAGTAGACAGGGATAAATTTGACGTAATCATGAATATCAAATGGTTCTCCGCTTTGAGTCTTGTTAGACAATTCTGAAAGCTTTGTAATATCAAATGCCGGAAAATTGCCCATGGAAATTAGAGATTGGAGATCATTGCTGTTAGCTATAAGGTTAAGAACACCGTAGAGAGGAGATTGGGTAATATCCTCTGGATCAAAAGTTCTGTAATCTTTTTCTATTTCACTATAGGAAATTCCCGAGATTGTTAATGTCGCATTTTCCCCTTGACTGAGGGCTTCAAGGTAACTCTTTATAGTTCCAAGATCGGTAACAGACAAAGTTTTGTTTGCAGTTGTAAACGTGAAGGCTTCAAGAATAGTGTCTTTGTTTAAATTTGAATCAATTTTAGAAAGAGCTCCATAAAGTTCATCAAGTTCTCCATCTTCTTCAAGCTTGTTATAGACTTGAGGAGAAAGAATAGGATTACCATTTACATCCTTAATTCCATTTATAAGTACAACGGCGTACCTATGCCCAGCCTCTAAGGGTTTAATAGGATAAAGTTTAAGGTAGTTTCCTTCTTGAATAGCCTTAAGCCTATTTGTTTGATCTATTAAGCTACAAAATGTATTGTCTAAGGGGCATAAAGCTAAAGCTGTTAAGTCAAAAATTTTCAAGTTACCATTAAGAGACTCCATATCCAGTTGGATAGAGTCCATAAGAGGAATAAATATCGGCGTATTTGGACTTAAACCTTTTATTTTTAGCTGGTTTATAGCCTCGTAGAGTGCTTTTGTCCCAGCGTCTTCAGTAGTTGAAGGATCAAGGTAAACATAGTAGTTCTCTTCATCAGCTTTTGCCTCTGAAGATTTCCAGAATATATCGTTAGGAAATGGAATTCCTAAGGGACTATCCAGATCCCTTGCAAACGGATCAAACACCAATCCGTTCCTCTCAAATTGAGAAGCATCTGCTGGAATCTCCGGAGCTGAATCCGTACTCTGGAGACTTCCTCCACAGGAAAAGAATATCATAGAAGCCATCAGTAAACCAGTCAACTTCCTCATTTCTTCCCCCATTAAAACCTGTAGTTAACTGTTATTCCATATCCCCATAGATGACCATCTGCAGACATGGCAACAGTTCCAGGATTCTCACCTATTTTGTAGCTATCGTTAAGTTCAACACTTTCACCGCCTATCTCCCTCTTGTATTCAGCAATGCTATACTGTAACACTGTATCTATTGAAAGCCTTCCAAAGTTCAAACCGACACCAAAAGAGTAGGTTTTCTTATCGGCATCTGGCCAGAGCATGTCAAAGGTTTCATCTGGAATTGGAGATGGATCGTAGAAATAACCGCCCCTGAAAGTAACTATCTCATTCCATTTGTACTCGATACCAAATCTTAACTGCCTTGTGTCCTTCCAGTCCCTTGGGTAGTGTTCTTCCGATATAACTCCCCCGAGGGGTCTATCAAACTTTACCGTATAATCATGAACAGTGCTCCAGTTTGTCCAGACAACGTCTGCTGTGAGGGTTAATCTTTTGTTCGGTTGATATTTAACACCTGCCTGTACTTGCTCCGGGTGGTCTATACTTGTCTCTCCATTGACTTTATCAACACCTACGATTTCGACAGTTCCTTTAAAATCTGTATTTGTCCTTGATCTATAGGTAATACCAAAAGAAAGGTTATCGTAAGGTTTGTACATCAGACCTACATTGAAAGAGTAGTTGAAATCGTCACTGAGCTCTCCTTTGATTATTTTGTTGTGAAAGGTTGAGATTGTAGGAGCGTAGATTCTTCTCTGCGTTCCAGCATCGGATCTTCCAAGTGATATTCCAAAACCGGCGGAGAGTTTATCTGTGAGTTTTATAGCAAGGGTGGGCGTTACAACTCCCCTTAAATAGTAAGATTCAAAACCGTTATAAGCAGCAGGATTCTTTGTGGGGTCTGATTCCCATTTAATATGAAGACCATAAGGAATGTAAGCTGCAATGCCAAAATAAACGTTGTTAAAAAGGTGGGTGGCAAAACCTACATGGGGAACAATGAGGTTGTCGGAAGTGTCTGTGAATGATACATTATAAGGTAGAACGTTACTACTGTTGCCGTCCTTTGCTTTGAAGTTGTGGATTTTCAAATCTGGATTTAAGTATTCCGCTCCGATGGAGAAAGTGGAACTTTCAATCTGTGTAAGACCTGCCGGGTTGTAGTAAACGGCAAATGGGTCATCTGCATAGGCTGAAAATGCTCCTCCAAGGGAGGTAGCTTTTGAACCAATACCAAAAGTGTCAACGTTTCCTGCGTGGGTTGTTAGTGGAAGAGAGAGTAAAAAGAAAAAAGCAAAGAGTTTTCTCATACCTGCCTCCTCCCTAAGTTATAGGTAACGGGTAACGCAAATTGTGTAAGCGGTTTACTTCACAATTTGCCAGTTGATGTATGGAAATTTTAATTGATGAAAAACAGAAATTCAAAGTATTTCTTTATAGTAGTTGACTAATTTTCCGGGGTAGAGCTCCTCAATAAACAGGATAACCTTTTCCAGAGTGGCATCTACAATCTTTCTACTACTACCAACGGTTACCACACCTATTATGGAGCTCTGCCACTTGTCCTGGTCGCCAATTTCGCTTACGGAAACGTTAAATTTGTTTTTCAATCTTTCAACGACTCTTTTAACCACTTTCCTTTTTTCCTTTAGAGAATGGGCTTCTGGAATTCTCAGATGAATTTCTATGAAACCTATGATGGCTGACATCTATACCTCCGTAATATAATTAAAAAGATGCGAAATACGAGATATATATCTCGCATTGTTATGATTTATGATACACGAGATTAAGGAGGAAGAAAGAAAATGGAAGTAAGACACAAACTCTGGAGATGTACCGTCTGCGGATACATTTACAACGTTGATGAGGGAGATCCTGATAACAACATTCCTCCCGGAATACCTTTTGAAGCTCTACCTGTTGACTGGGTTTGTCCAATTTGTGGAGCTACAAAGGATAAGTTTGAACCTATTGACGACTGATGAGAATACTCCTTGTAAGATTGTCCTCTCTTGGAGATGTGATTCTTGTAAGCTCCGTTCTCTCGCCATTAAGAGAGAAAGGAGTGGAGGTAGATCTTCTAACCTATAGACCATTTGGAGAGGTCTTTAAAGGAGATAAAAGATTAAGAAAGGTCATTGAGGTAGATAGGAAAGATTTCAAGAATCTATCTTCAATCAAGTTTCTTGCAGAAAACCTGAAAGGTTATGACTATGGATTTGACCTTCACGGAATCTTGAAAACCCATCTCCTTGGCAGATATCTTCCTTTCCCTGTATTCAGGTATAAGAAAAGATCTCTCCTGAGAAGATTAATGGTTATCTTTAAACCTTTCAGGGCAAAGTGGCTTTATGTTCCGGAAATGTATTCGGAAGTTTTCAGGGAAGTTGGAATTGAAATTGAAAATCCAAGACCGGAGCTCTACATATCTCCTTATGAGGTTGAGAAGATTAAAGAGTTCGTACCTTTTAAAGAGTTTGTAGTGGTAGCTCCTGGTGCAAGGTGGAAAACCAAAAGGTATCCTGAAGAGAAGTTTAAGAATGTGATAGAGCTCCTGAAATCAACGGGAGTTCAATCTGTTATTGTTGGAGGAAAGGAAGAAGAAGAAATAGGAAAAAAATTGTCATTGGAAACAGGAGCCGTTAATCTTTGTGGAAGACTTTCAATAAGGGAAAGTCTATCGGTTATCTCTCTATCACTTGGTGTAATTTCCAATGATTCGGCAGTTGTTCACATGGCAAGGGCTGTAAAAAGACCGGTTGTAGCTATTTTTGGACCAACCCATCCAGCATTTGGCTTTGCTCCTTATCCAGATGAAGGTGTAGCAATTACGAGAAATCTTCCCTGTTCTCCCTGTTCTCTCCACGGGAGAACTAAGTGTAAGAATAGAGAGTGTTTTGAAATTTCTCCGGAAGAAGTGGTATCAAAATTTCTCTCTCTGATAGAATTCGAGAGATAAAAAAAAGGAAACCTTGAAATGACGTTTAGAAAATTATTGGTAGAGTTTTCAGTAGTTTTCATAATAAGCTGGATTATTGAGTTTTTCTACATGGGAATCAAAGGGATTTTTGAGGGAACAACCCTTTCCCTCCTTGAGATTTCCCTTTCCTTTGATAATGCTGTCATGAATGCTGTCATTCTAACCGGTATGTCTCAAATCTGGAGGCGAAGGTTTCTTACCTGGGGAATGGTAATAGCTGTTTTCGGAATGAGATTTCTCTTTCCCGTTCTTATAGTTGCCCTGACTGCCGGTATTGGAGTAGTTAAAGTAGTTGAACTGGCTTTTTCAAATCCTGAAGAGTATGGACACTACCTTGAGTTAGCAGAACCTCTGATTCTCTCTTTTGGTGGCTCCTTCTTGCTGATGGTATTTATAAACTGGCTCTTTGATGCAGGAAAAGAACTCTACTGGATAAGGTTTTTAGAGGAAAAGGCTGCAAAGCTTGCAAAATTGGGAGAGATAAAGCTGATAGTTGCACTGACGGTTGTTCTGGTTATTGGTTTTCTTAAGAAAAACCCCGGAATACTACTTGCAATGATACTTGGGATCCTCCTCTTTGAGCTTGTCCACTTCATAAAAAGGTCTATGGAGTACTTCGAAAAAGATGGCATTTCTGCCAGAGGACTGGGAGGATTTATCTACCTTGAACTTTTGGATGCCTCATGTTCCCTCGATGGAACAGTTGGAGCTTTTGCTATAAGCCAGAATCTTATAGTTATCACTCTCGGTCTCTCTGTCGGAGCCTTTATTCTAAGGTCATTAACTGTTTACTTTGTCGAGTCCGGTAAACTCCAGCAGCTTCCTTACCTTGAGCATGGTGCTCACTGGGGAATTGGCGGATTGGGAATAATGATGCTAATTCAGCTCTTTCACCACATTCCAGAACCAGTTATCAGTACTGTTGCACTTGTGTTTATACTATCTTCACTCTACTCATCTATTAAAAGAACAGAGTCCTTTCTCAAGGAGTAAATATCCACTCTTTCCAGTTATTTCCGATCCTTCCTTTTTTCCTATATCTTTCCATCAGGTTCCTGCAAGGGCACTTTCTTTCTCTCTGAACAAGAAGCTCCACAACTCTTTTCATTATTTCTGGAAACCTGCTTACAGCAAGATCAACTAACTTTTTCTGTTCTTCTGGCAACATTCCTTCAAAGAGAATTCCGGATTTGAACTCGTAAGGTTTTATTCCCTCTGCATAATTTGTTACATAGCAAAGGGCTCCATAACACATCTCTAATTCTTTCGCCAGAAAAGCTTCGGGTACAAGAGTCATCCCAACAAGATCACCGTTCAATTGCTTGAACATTTTTATCTCAGATGGAGTTTCTAATCTTGGTCCTTCGGTGCAGACGTAAGTGCCACCGTTGTGGTAAGTAAAATCAAAGGAGTTTAAAACTGTATCCAGAACATCTCTTACCTCAGGGCAGAAAACGGGATTTTGTCTTACGAAACCAAGACCCCCATTTTCAAAGAAAGTATTCTTTCTACCTTTCGTGAAATCTATGAGGTCATCTGGGATAACGTAGTCTCCAGGTTTGAACTCTTCCCTCATTGACCCGGGACCAGTCCAGGCAACTATTCTCTCAACTCTTAGGAATTTTGCAGCATAGATGTTTGCCCTGTAATTAACAAAAGGTGCAGTTATCTCGTAATCCTTTTCACCGTGTCTTGATAAAAAGAAGAACTCAAAGCCGTTATCGTGTTTGAGCCTATAGAAAGGATTTGAAAGACCAAAAGGAGTATCTATACGTTTCTTTTCAAGGATTTTTCCAAAAGATTCTTTTTCAAGGAAATATGCACCACTCCCTCCGATAATCAGAACCTTAACCACGGTTTCTCCTTATTTCCGGTGGTGTGATTCTGTGAAGTTTAAAACGTTCCTTTGCCAGTTCTATCACCCAGTCGATTTCCTGGAATTTCTGAACGTAAGGATCAATGGAGATTCCACCTCTCGGATTAAACTCACCATATACTTCTATATAGAAAGGATTGAGAAGTTTAAAGAGGTCGTCAGCTATTGTATTGACAGTGTCCTCGTGAAATCCTTTAGCATTTCTAAATGAAAAAAGATAAAGTTTTAAAGATTTACTCTCAACGAGCCATTTGTCTGGAATGTACTGAATATAAATTGTTGCAAAGTCTGGTTGTCCTGTGATAGGACATAGAGTGGTAAATTCAGGACAGTTAAAGGAAACCCAGTAAATTCTATCAGGGAACTTGTTGGGAAACTTCTCCAGAACGTCTGAAGAGTAATCAAAAATATACTCTGTCTTTTTTCCCAGTTTTGAAACGGTTCCAAAGTCTTTTCTTTCCATGAGAATCACCATTAAAAGAGGATTCTTCGAATTATAGCAGGAACTAAGAAAAAACTTCTCTTGAAGAATGAGTCATGATTCAAAGAAAAAAGGGTGGCGCTTCGAAGCGCCACCTTTCTCCTAATATAGGGGAGGGAGGGGGAAAAGGGGGGATTATGAAGACTTATAACCTCCCCTATCATCCAAACAAAATATAATGGCGTCCCCAGGGGGATTCGAACCCCCGTCGCCGGCGTGAAAGGCCGGTGTCCTGGGCCGGGCTAGACGATGGGGACGCTTTAAGTGGTGAGCCGCCCAGGACTCGAACCTGGGACCTACGGATTAAAAGTCCGTTGCTCTACCAGCTGAGCTAGCGGCCCACTTGCAACGAGGGATAATATAAGCAGAGAAAAAGAGATGTCAAGGCGATTTAACTCCAAATTTCTTTCGTTTTTCTTTGACAAATTTCTGGAGTTCTCTCAACCCTTTTGCATTTATAACATCTTTTTTCTCAACCCACCCTCTCCGTGCTGTTCCGACGCCAAGCTTAATCATCCACATATGATCAACATGATGAGAATCGGTGCTTATTACAAGTTTTGCGCCGTACTTTACTGCAAGTCTGCAGTGGACATCTTTCAAATCAAGTCGATTGTAATAAGCATTAATCTCAAGAGCTGTTCCGGTCTCAGCTGCCTTTTTAATTACAGCTTCTATGTCAACAGGATAGCTTTCTCTCTGTCCTATCACTCTACCTGTAGGATGAGCTATGGCGTTAACGTATGGATTTTCCATGGCTTTGAGGATTCTTTTAGTGTTATCCTGTGTGAATCTGGAGTGGATTGCTGCAACGACAAAATCAAGCTGAGAAAGGATTTCATCGTTATAATCAAGACTTCCATCCGGAAGGATGTCAACTTCTGTACCCTTTAGAATCTTTATTTTTCCCTGGAACTTTTTATTAAGTCTGTCTATCTCCTCGTTTCTTTTTAAAAGATCCTCTTCTGAAAGTCCATTTGCAACTCTTAGGGATTTTGAGTGATCGGTTATGGCTATGTACTTGTATCCCATCTCTATTGCTTTCAGTGCTATCTCTTCAATAGTTGAAGCTCCGTCCGACCAGTTTGAGTGGATGTGGAGATCTCCTTTTATATCTCCATAATCGATGAGCTCTGGCAATCTGTGCTCAAGGGCTGCTTCAATCTCTCCAGTATCTTCCCTTATTTCAGGGGGAGGTGTATCCATTCCAAGGGCTTCGTATATCTCTTCCTCTGTTCTTCCGGCAATCTTTACATCTCCTTTGAAAAGTCCATACTCGTTGAGTTTGTATCCTTGCTTAATACAGATAGTTCTGAGATGTATATTGTGGGATTTTGAGCCTGTGAAGTACTGGAGGGCAGAACCGTAAGAGTCGGGTTCTATAACTCTCAGGTCAACCTGTTCTCCTTCCTCAACAATTACAGTTGCTTTTTTGGTTCCTTTCCAGAGAACCTCTTTTACGTTTGGAAGGTTTACAAAGGCGTCTATGATCTCAAGGTTTTTTCCAGTTGCCAGAATATCTATATCTCCCACTGTTTCTTTCATTCTTCTTGTTGAACCAGCGACTGAAATCCTTTCAACGGCAGAGTGTTCTTTGAGCTGATTTATAATTCCGTCCGCAATAAATACTGCAATACCAAGAAGAATCCTTCCACTTGCTTTTTCGAATAGTTCAATCCCTTTTCTTATCTTCTCTACTTTCTTGGGACCAAATCCAGGAAGTTTTAAAAGGTCTCCTCTCTCAATTGCTCTTTTAAGGTCTTCGAGGCTTCTTATTCCTAACCGGTCATAAAGTAGTTTAACTGTCTTTGGTCCAACACCAGGAATATCTAAAAGAGTAAAGATTGTATCTGGGACACTTGCTTTGAGCTTTTCGAACTCCTCTATCTTTCCTGTTCTGAGGAATTCCAGTATTTTTGCCTGGAGCCTCTGTCCAATTCCTGGAAGCTTTATGAGTTTTCCTTCACGAGCTAATACTTCTATGTCTTCAGAAAGGTCTCTAATCAATCTTGCTGCATTTCTGTAGGCTCTAATGTGGTACGGGTTGTCTCCCATGAATTCCAGTATGTTTGCCCACCTATCAAATATGTCTGCAAGTTCCTTGTTTTTCATTCTCTCTCCATCTTACGTTTTTTCTGATACCTGATTTAAATTTTATAACTGTATAATTTCAATTACTATGAAAGGAGAGGAACTCAGAAGAGATAACTTCTGTTTTGTTTGTGGTCAGGAAAATCCTAAGGGTATGCACCTCAAATTTCACAGGGAGAACGGCAGAGTCAGAGCCCGTTTTTCTCTTGAAAAGTACTATCAGGGCTACGACAATGTAATTCACGGTGGAATTATTTCTCTAATCCTCGATGAAGCCATGGCATATCTTCAGAATTATGAGGAGCGATTTCTTACTGGTAAGATAGCTGTTAGATTTTGTAACCCTCTTTTTGTTGGTGAGGAAGTAGAGGTAACGGCTGAAATTAAGGAAGATAGAAAGAGAATAAAGATAACAAGGGCTCAAATGGTTAGAATTTCTGATGGGAAGAAGATTGCAGAAGCTGAAGCAATAATGTTTGTGAAAAGGGAGAGTGAATGAACCGTCTATTTTTCGTTCTTATCTTTATTATGATTCCCCTTACCTCCTTCTCTCAGGAGTTAAAGGTTCTGATTGATGCAGTTTCTGTTAGGAATTTTCCGGATGGTGAAATTGTTAGAACCATAAATGGTGGTGAGACGGAGGCGCTTTTCAATAAGTATTCTCTGTGGGGAAAGATTAGCAAAGGTTGGATAAACCTTGACTACGCCAATTATTCACTTCCTGACTACACAACAACAGGACAGGTTGAACTAAGAGTTGCAGTTGTAACTTCCCCATGTAAAGCAGAGGCAGATAACGGCTTTATCTCCTTAGAGGAAAACAGTGCTATTCTCTTAGGAAAGGAGGAAGGAGATAAGGTTTTTGGCTGGTATAAGGGAATACCTATTGCAGTGAAAAGAGAGAATGTTCATGTTGAAAATGTGATTTTTAGGATTGCTTCTCTAAATAGACCCCTTAAACTCTACTCTGAAGATGGAAAAACTCTAAAAGTTTTACCTGGAGAGGCTGTTCTTATTGATGAAAATGGTAGAGTCTTATACGAAAGTTATTTCTGGAGTAATTCGGAATTTGAAGAGTCAGAGGTAAGAGATTTAGACATTGCCTCTCTGGAAGAAGAAATAAATCACCTGATAGACATCTTCAATGGAGCGAAGTATTCGTCTCCAATCTCTGAAAGGATTGGATATTACGTGAAACTTCTACCTGTTGATGTTTCCTCATTTGAAGTTTTGAAAACTTCTGATGGTGTGGGATTGAAAATAAGGTTTAAATACCAGTTTTTCTACAGGGATGGAGAACCAGTAAGAGGAAGAAAAACAAGGCTTATCTTGAAAAAGTCAAATTTTAACTTCTGGAAAACAGTTTCTAAGCTCTGTTTTGATTCAGGGGTAAACAAGTTTGTTGAAATTGAGGTTTATCGATTTGATGGAGAAGGTGATTTTTTAAAAGAGGGGTTTATAGCTTCAAGCTACCAGTACTACAAAGAGAAGAAACTATCTACGCTTGATGATTTCATTAATAATTCTGAATCAGAGTTCAGCGACGACCTCTGGTTCTTTGCAGATGAAGTTTACGAGAGGCTTGAAAATGGGGGTTAGAGAGAACGTTCAAAAGATTAAAGAACGAATAGAAAGAGCCTGTGAGAGAGCGGGCAGAGATCCCGGAGAGGTTTCTATCCTTGCAGCTTCAAAGACAAGGACTCCAGAAGAGATCAGAGAAGTTTTTGAAGCGGGAATCAGGCTTTTTGGTGAGAACAGAGTTCAGGAAGCAAGGGATAAGATACCTCTACTTTCTGATCTTTCAATTGAATGGCACATGATTGGACATCTTCAGAGGAACAAAGTTAAGTATGCTGTAAACCTCTTTGATGTTGTTGAGTCTCTCGACTCAAAAGAACTTGCAGATGAACTGGAAAAGAGACTCTCTAAGGTAGGAAAGAGGATGAGAGTTTTCATAGAGGTTAAGCTCTCTCCTGAAGAGACAAAACATGGTTGCTCTCCAGAAGAAGCTCTTGAGCTGGCAAAATATGTGTTAAGCCTTGAACACTTGAAACTTGAAGGGTTAATGACTGTTCCACCTTACTTTGAAGATCTGGAACTTGTAAGACCTTACTTTAGAAAATTGAGAGAAATAAGGGATAATCTTGAGGATGCTCTTGGGGTAAATCTTCCTCATCTCTCGATGGGAATGTCCCACGATTTTGAAGTGGCTGTGGAGGAGGGGGCAACAATTGTTAGAATTGGAACTGCTATTTTTGGTCTCAGAAATTACTAATTGGAGGAAGTATGGCTAAGGAACTCATTGTTCATGTGAAGGATGCTAATAATAAAAAAGTTGTTACAGCTGCTCTGGAATCAGGGGTTTTTGCCCTTCTTCTGGATAAACCTGAGAGTAAGAAGGTAAAACAGTTAGCAAAGGTTAAGACTATAGCTCCTGATGGGGATTATAGGCTGAGTGAAGAGTTCGTTATTGTTGAGATAAAAGGCAAAGAGGATGAAGAAAGGGCAGCAGAGCTTCTAAAGCAGGGGAAAAACGTTATCGTTAAAACAACAGACTGGACCATTATTCCTCTTGAAAACCTCCTTGCTCAGGGTGATAACGTTTATGCCTGGGTAAGGAATGCAGAAGAGGCGAAGACTGCAATTACGATTCTTGAAAAGGGTGTAAAAGGTGTTGTTCTTGATACTGAAGATGTAAACGAAATAAAGGCTGCCGGAGAGGCAATAAACCTTGCAGGTGAAAATGTGAAGTTAGAGATTGCAAAAATAAAGAGAGTAGAGTCCTTAGGAATGTGTGATAGAGTCTGTATAGACACCTGTTCAAACATGACAAGGGGAGAAGGAGCTCTTGTGGGCAATTCATCGGCTGGAATGTTCCTTGTCCACGCGGAAACTGAATCAAACCCATACGTTGCTGCGAGACCTTTCAGAGTTAATGCCGGTGCTGTTCACATGTACGTTAGACTCCCAAACGGTAGAACCAAATACCTTTCAGAGATTGAGAGTGGTGACGAGATAATGATTTATAACTACAAGGGTGAAGGCAGGATCGCCTATGTTGGTAGAGCTAAGGTTGAGAGAAGACCTATGCTTCTGATAGAGGCAGAAACGAAAGATGGAAAAAAGGTAGCTGGTATCTTGCAGAATGCTGAAACAATCAGGTTAACAGCACCCGATGGAACGCCAATTTCAGTTGTGGATCTCAAAGAGGGAGATGAAGTACTTGTCTATACAGAAGAACCTGGAAGACACTTTGGTATGAAGGTAAAAGAGAGCATTGTTGAAAAGTAATCTGGGGGATGAAGTGGCTGAGGATTTTTTCAAAGAACTGATGGCAGATGCACTGGGAAAATCTCCTGAGGAGTTTTCGGAAATCGTGGGAGAGCCAGCTAAAATCTGTGATGTTTTCGTTCAGAAGATCTATAAGGACGAGAACCTGAGGAAATTTGATTGGGGTGTTTCGGTAGTTATCTTTGAAGGCGACGAGCTTGTTGAGTCCTCTACATACGCAGCTTTTTACAAGTGGGGACTTGCAAAGAAGTATGCTCAGGCTCTTGCAGATTTCTTTAAAAAGCAGGGTTACGAAACTCACCTGAAGGGAGAGATTGGAGAATGAGAGCACTTGTTACTGGAGGAGCAGGTTTTATAGGTTCTAATCTGGCACTGGAGCTCCAGAAAAGATACAAGAATGCGGAAATATTTGTTCTTGATGATTTCTCTTCCGGTCATTTCAAGAATTTGATTGGATTTGAGGGTGAAATCATCACAGGTTCAATCACAGAGCCAGAGACAATAGAGAAACTTAGAAAATACAACTTTGACGTTATTTTCCATCAGGCTGCAAACGTTGATACAACAGAGATGGATCAGAGAAGAATGATGGAAGTTAACTGTGAGGCGTTTAAAGATATTCTAAACGTGGCGAGAGAGAGTAAAGCAAAAGTAGTTTATGCTTCATCTGCTGCGGTCTATGGAAATGGATCTGCTCCAATGAGAGTTAATCAGGAGCTTTTACCCGAAAACATTTACGGTTTTTCAAAGTATGCCATGGACATGGTTGCCTATAGATTTATGAGAGAAAACCCGTCTATAGGTGTTGTTGGTCTCAGATATTTTAATGTTTATGGTCCAAGGGAAACATATAAGGGAAAGATGGCAAGTATGGTTCTCCAGTTAACAGTTCAAATACTGAAAGGAAAAAAACCAAGACTTTTTAAGTGGGGAGAACAGAAGAGGGATTTTGTCTATGTTATGGATTGTGTAGAAGCAAACATAAAAGGTTTTGAAACAGATAAAAGCGGAATTGTAAACGTCGGGACGGGAAGAGCCAGAAGCTTTAATGAAGTTGTTGACATAATTAGAAAGACCCTCGGCGTAGATGTTGAAGTTGAATACTTTGACAATCCTTACGAGTTCTATCAGAACTATACAGAAGCTGATCTTACAGAGACAAAGGAAGTTTTAAACTGGTATCCGAAAACACAGATAGAAGAGGGGATTCCAGCTTACATAAGATGGATTAAAGAAAATGTAGATATAGCTAAACTGCCCTATTGATTTCCCGCTTATCTTATGTTTTTTTGCCTGATTCTGTTTTCCCTCACCCTTTTTTCCACCTTTAAGCCTCCCCTTTTCGCTATTTCAGGAGGTGGTTCGTATTTTCAACTAAATGCAATATTTTGTAAAATACCTTAAAAAGTTTTTTTAATATAGTTGACAAGTCTATTGAGTATAACTAAATTAAGATTTAAGGATAAGGAGGCTGGGCGGTGATTGACAAGGACACTCCGGTTTACATGATTAGCATCGTTGCAAAAATTGCAGGAGTTCATCCGCAAACTCTCAGGTTTTACGAAAATGAAGGGCTTATAAAGCCTTCAAGAACTGAGGGAAGAACCAGGCTCTATTCAGAGAGAGATTTAATCAGGGTTAAAAGGATAGTTTCTCTGACCAGAGAAAGAGGTGTTAACGTTGCGGGAACTCATCTTATACTCAAGCTTGAAGATGATCTTGAACGACTCTTTACTACACTTGCAGAGCAGCTTGACGATACTGCAAGGGAATTGCTTATCTCTCTTTTAAAGGAGATGAAGTTTGAGGAGCTCGATGCTGAAAAGCTCCTCAGCATTCTTGAAAGATAAATCAAACAAAATAGGAGGGAAGAGATGAACATCTGGGATATCTTAAGTGGAAGAGCAAAGGATGCAATACTCCTTTCTCAAGAAATTGCAAGGCAGCTTGGTGAGAGATATGTAGATGCAGAACACCTTTTACTTGCAATGGTAGAACTGCCAGGTTCTCCAGTTCTTGATATCTTCACACTTGCAGGTTATGACCCTATGAGAGCTAAGAAGTTTATCAGAGAACAGGTTGATAGGGTAGGAAGGCTTGGACTTCCATCAAGTTATACCGGTTATGAGGAGATCTACATTACTCCAACAATGAAGAAGGTCTTTGATGCGGCAATTGATATTGCCCGTCAGATGAAAGCAAGGAGTGTTGATCTTGAACATCTTTTCTTAGCATTTTATGAAGTTCCTGAGAGCATGGCTTATAGGATTCTTCTCAAGTTTGGTCTTGAGAAAGAGGAAGCGTGGAATGCTGTTAAGAAGTACAGAGAAGGTAAAGCAAAAGTTTCAAGGGAAATTGGTGCGAAAGCTAAGAGAGGTGGAAAGCAGCTTCCTGAAATTTTAAGGAAGTTTGGAATAGACCTTACAGGTCTTGCAGAGGAAGGTAAGCTCGACCCAGTTATTGATAGAGAAAACGAAATCAAGAGGGTTATTCAAATTCTTTCAAGGAGGACAAAGAACAATCCCGTTCTTGTTGGTCCAGCAGGTGTTGGTAAAACTGCAATTGTTGAAGGTGTTGCTCAGAGGATTGCAAATGGCGAAGTTCCAGATGAGCTGAAGGATAAGAGGATTGTTGCTCTTGATATGGCAGCCCTTGTTGCAGGTACAAAGTACCGTGGTGAATTTGAGGAAAGACTCAAACAGGTTCTTGATGCAGTTAAAAATGAGGGAAATATCATCCTCTTTCTTGATGAGCTCCACACTGTTGTTGGAGCGGGTGCGGCAGAAGGTTCAATGGATGCTGCAAACATGATGAAACCAGCTCTCGCAAGGGGTGAATTCAGAGTTATCGGTGCTACTACTGTTGATGAATTCAGGAAGTACATTGAGAAAGATCCTGCTCTTGAAAGGAGATTTGCACCTGTATGGGTTGATGAACCAAGCATAGAAAGTGCTATTAAGATGCTTAAAGGATTAAAACCCAAGCTTGAGGAGCACCACAAAGTTAAGATTACAGATGATGCAATTGAAGCAGCAGTTAAACTCTCGAAGAAGTATATTCAAGGTAGATATTTACCCGATAAGGCTATAGATGTTCTTGATGAAGCATGTGCAAGGAAGAAGATAGAAGCTACTTATATGTCTCCAGAACTTGCCGATCTCAAAGAGAAACTTCACCAGCTGAGAGCTGAGCTTGATGAAGCTGTTAAAAATGAAGAGTTTGATAAAGCTGCGAGGTTGAAGAAAGAGATCAAGGATATTGAAGCTAAGATCAAGGAGCTTGAGGAGAAGCAGGAAAAGATGAAAGAAGAGGGTGAAAGCATTCCTGTTGTAACAGCTGAAGACATTGCTGAAGTAATCTCTGAAATGACCGGAATTCCAGCATCCAAACTTCAGGAAGAAGAGATTCAGAAACTTCTCAGAATGGAGGAAGAGCTCCACAAGAGGGTTATCGGTCAGGAAAGGGCTATCAAGGCAATTTCCGAAGCCATCAGGCGTGCAAGAGCTGGACTCCAGCCACCAAACAGACCGCTCGGTTCATTCCTCTTCCTTGGACCAACCGGTGTTGGTAAGACGGAGCTCGCAAAAACCCTTGCTGAATATCTTTTTGGCGACGAGACCGCAATCATCAGACTTGATATGTCCGAATACATGGAGAAGCATGCAGTCTCCAAGCTTATTGGTGCACCTCCAGGATACGTTGGCTATGAAGAGGGTGGACAACTTACAGAAGCTGTTAGACGTAAGCCTTACAGTGTAATCCTCCTTGACGAGATTGAGAAAGCCCACCCAGACGTGTTTAACATACTCCTTCAGATTCTTGATGACGGAAGACTTACAGACGCGAAAGGTAGAACTGTTGATTTCAGCAATACCGTGATAATCATGACCTCCAACGTTGCTTCTGAGTACTTGATGCACCTCAGTAAGGAGGAGCTTGAGAAAAGGTATGACGAAATTAAAGAACAGATAATGAACGAGCTTAAGAAGAGGTTTAGACCGGAGTTTCTCAACAGGATTGATGAGATAATCATCTTCCATCCTCTTTCCGAAGAGGAGATTAAGAGGATTGTGGATCTTCTCATTGCTAAACTCAACAAAAGATTAGAAGAAAGAGGAATTAAGATTGTTCTTACAGAGGAAGCAAAATCCGCGCTTGCCCGGAGAGGTTACGTTCCAGAGTTTGGTGCAAGACCTCTCAGAAGAACAATCCAGAGAGATATTGAAACTCCACTATCTGTAAAGATTCTTGAAGGCACAGTGA
>OFBW01000052.1_pt1 | contig 17939 bp, 16 predicted proteins | sample 1520701 | NCBI WGS metagenome assembly OFBW01 (sample SAMEA3696450, study PRJEB22514) | metagenome | biome: water; feature: marine; material: hydrothermal vent | place: Pacific Ocean | collected 2014-08-16 | depth 1514 m
AACTATAACGGTCCTAAGGTAGCGAAATTCCTTGTCGGGTAAGTTCCGACCTGCATGAATGGTCCAACGACTGCCGCACTGTCTCGCGGAGGGTCCCGGCGAAATTGTAGTCTGGGTGAAGATGCCCAGTACCCGTGGCAGGACGGAAAGACCCCGTGAAGCTTTACTGCAGCCTGGCATTGTGTCTTGGCGGTGGCTGCGCAGGATAGGTGGGAGCCTGGGAAGTCCCCGCTCTGGCGGGGATGGAGGCGCCGGTGAGATACCACCCTGTCACCGCTGAGGCACTAACTTAGGGCACTGGAGCGTGCTCGAGGACAGTGTCAGGTGGGCAGTTTGACTGGGGCGGTCGCCTCCTAAAAGGTAACGGAGGCGCCCAAAGGTCCCCTCAGCGCGGTCGGCAATCGCGCGTAGAGTGCAAGGGCATAAGGGGGCTTGACTGCGAGACCGACAGGTCGAGCAGGTGGGAAACCAGGGCCTAGTGACCCGGCGGTTCTGAGTGGAAGGGCCGTCGATCAACGGATAAAAGCTACTCCGGGGATAACAGGCTGATCGGTCCCGAGAGCTCACATCGACGGACCGGTTTGGCACCTCGATGTCGGCTCGTCGCATCCTGGGGCTGAAGCAGGTCCCAAGGGTTGGGCTGTTCGCCCATTAAAGCGGCACGCGAGCTGGGTTCAGAACGTCGTGAGACAGTTCGGTCCCTATCCGCCACGGGCGCAGGAGGCTTGAGGGGAGCTGCTCCTAGTACGAGAGGACCGGAGTGGGGGCACCTCTGGTGTACCAGCTGTTCTGCCAGGAGCATCGCTGGGTAGCCATGTGTCCACGGGATAACCGCTGAAGGCATCTAAGCGGGAAGCCCACCCCGAGATTAGGCCTCCCTTGGCGATAAGCCAGTAAGGCCCCTGGGAGACTACCAGGTAGATAGGCCGCAGGTGGAAGCCCGGTAACGGGTGGAGCTGAGCGGTACTAATCGGCCGAGAGCCTCGGCCTTTAACCTACCAGGAATCTCAGTTCCCCTATTCATCTGTCAAAGATAGAAGTTGAATAAGGTAGGTTTTGATAATAGAAAGCCTGGTGCCCATAGCGGCGGGGAAACACCCGATCCCATTCCGAACTCGGAAGTTAAGCCCGCCAGCGCCGATGATACTGCCCTGGAGACGGGGTGGGAAAGTAGGGCGGTGCCAGGCTTTTTTATTTTGTCTCCATAACTTTTACCTGGAGGTGAAAGATGGAACTCTGGGTAAGAGCCAATGGGGAAACTGTTAAACTTCAAGGTTCTCTAAAAGCTATTTACGAATCCCTCCTTGAAAAGTTCAAAGAAAATCCTCAAATCCTTGCATTTAATGGAACAAAGAAAGAAAGAAGAAGATTTAAGAGAGAACTTAGATGTGCAGGTAGAGATCTTCTTAAAGCTGCTGAAAATTATCTTAACTGGTATAGAAGGTGTAGAAGACTTTTTAACTAATTCACTTCTATATCTTAGGTTAAAAGAATGAGCCTCCTTTTCAGGAGGCTTTTATTTTTTTATAGGAATTTTTTGTTAGGCTTTGTTATATAATCCATTCTGCAAAGTTTTTGAATTTGGATAGAGGTAAGGGTATGGCTGTTTCTCAGATTGAGAACGTAAGGAAAGAGTTTCTGGAAAGACTGGAAAAGGTTAATTCCATTGAGGAGCTGGAAAAGCTCAGAGTTGAATTTATAGGTAGAAAGGGAAAGGTTACAGAGCTTCTGAAATCCATTCCAAAGCTTCCTCCTGAGGAGAGGAAGGAGTTTGGAAAGGCGTGCAACGTTTTGAAGGGAGAGATTGAATCTCTAATAAAGGAGAGGCTGAGCTACTTTAAAGAGCTTGAGAAAAAGGAGAAGTTGGAGAAGGAAAGAATTGATGTTACTCTGCCGGGGAGAAGAAGACCTCTTGGTTCTCTCCACGTAGTCACAAAGACTTTGAAGGAGATAGTAAATATCTTTACTTCAATGGGATTCTCTGTTGCTGAAGGTCCCGAGATTGAGACCGACTTCTACAACTTTGAAGCTTTAAACATTCCCAAAGGGCATCCTGCAAGGGAAATGCAGGATACCTTCTATATTTCAGAGGATATTGTTCTCAGAACTCACACTTCTCCTGTTCAGGTCAGGGTAATGGAGAAGCACCAGCCTCCAGTTCAGATAGTTGCTCCCGGAAAAGTCTATAGAAAAGATGCAGATGTTACCCACACCCCTATGTTTCACCAGGTTGAAGGTTTGATGGTTGATGAAAGGGTAACTTTTGCAGACCTTAAGGGAGTTCTGGAACTTTTCCTGAAAGAGATGTTTGGTTCAGATACAAAGGTGCGGTTCAGACCGTCCTACTTCCCATTTACAGAGCCAAGTGCAGAGGTTGATATCGGTTGTGTGATATGTGGTGGTAAGGGATGTAAGGTCTGTAAGGGAACGGGATGGCTTGAAATCTTAGGATGTGGGATGGTTGACCCGGCAGTTTTCAAAGCAGTTGATATAAATCCCGATATCTATCAGGGATTTGCTTTTGGCATGGGAGTTGAGAGAATTGCAATGCTCAAGTACGGCATTGATGATTTGAGGCTTTTCTTTGAAAATGACTTGAGATTCTTAAGACAGTTCAGGGGTATGTAAGATGAAGATAACTTACAACTGGCTTAAAGAATTCATTGATATAGATGATCTCTCTCCACAAGAAGTGGCAGATATCCTTACTGACATTGGAATTGAGGTTGATTCCGTCAGATATGCTGCTGAAAACCTTGAGAAGGTTGTTACGGGAAAGATTGTTGAAATAACAAAGCATCCTAATGCAGACAAGCTTAAAATCTGTCAGGTTGATGTTGGAGATACTGTTTTACAGATAGTTACAGGGGCTGATAATGTTTTTGAAGGAGCTGTTGTTCCTGTTGCCCTCCACGGTTCAAAACTGCCGATCGGAATAAAGATAAAGAAAAGCAAACTCAGGGGTGTTGTTTCAAATGGAATGCTCTGTTCTGAAGAAGAGTTAGGACTGACAGACTCCTCTTCAGGGATAATGATTCTTCCTGATGATGTCGAGATTGGAAAAGACATTAAGGAGGTTCTCGGACTTGACGATTGGATAATAGAGTACGAGATAACAACAAACAGACCTGACGCCCTCTCTGTCCTTGGAATTGCAAGAGAACTAAAGGCTGTTCTCAACAGACCTATCAAGCTTCCACAAGACGATTTTGAGGAAGGAGATTTTGAGGCTAAGGATGAGGCTGCCCTTTCCGTTCTTGATGGTGGAGCCTGTCCAAGGTATGATGGATTCATCGTTAAAGGAATCAAGAACAGGTACTCTCCACTTTCTATACAGGTAAGACTCTACCTTGTTGGCTTGAGACCAATAAATGCGGTTGTTGATGTTACCAATTATGTGATGTACGAACTTGGACAACCTCTTCATGCCTTTGACCTTGAAAAGCTTACCGGGAAGGAAGTTGTTGTAAGAAGAGCTAAGGATGGTGAGACCATAGTAACGCTTGATGGAGTTGAAAGGAAGCTTACAAAAGATGACCTTGTAATAGCGGATGCTGAAAAACCTGTTGCAATTGCTGGAGTGATGGGTGGAGAGGAGAGCGGTACTTCTCTATCCACTGAAAATATCTTTCTTGAATCTGCCCACTTTGATCCTATGACTATAAGGAAAACCTCTAAAAGGCTTGGTCTTTCAACTGATGCTTCTTACAGATTTGAAAGGGGAGCAGATATTGAAAGCACAGATTTTGCAGCAAAGAGAGTTCTCCATCTGATTCAGAAATTCTGTGGTGGAAAGGTTGCTAAAGGTAAGCTCTCTTTCTATCCAAAGCCTTATACTCCAAAAGTGATTGTCTATAACCCTGCAAGAGCTACCAGGATACTTGGAGTTGACATACCCCCAAGGAAATCCTTTGAAATTCTAAGCAATCTGGGATTTACTGTTAAAAAGGAACAGGACTATATCGTTGTTAAGGTTCCCTCATGGAGAAAGTACGATGTAACGAGGGAAATAGACCTGATTGAAGAGGTTGTCAGAATTTATGGAATGAAGAACGTTGTCAGCACTTATCCTTTAATGCATTCAGAGATTGAGAGGAACTTTGACTACGATAGGTTGAACGAAGTCAGGGAGTTTTTGACTTCCCTTGGCTTGAACGAAGCTATCAACTACAGCTTTATAGGTGAAAAGCTTTATGGGTACTTTGGACTTTCGATTAAAATCTCATCAAGATAGCAAACCCACTTTCTGAAGAGTGGGTCTATATGAGGGATAAGGTATTCCCAAGCCTTGTTCAGAATGCTGTTTTGAACATTAACAGGAATGAGAAGGATGTTCTTCTCTTTGAAGTTGCAAAGGTTTTTGAAAGTAGAGGAGAAAAGTTACCTGAAGAGCCTCTACACCTTGGAATTCTTCTGACAGGCAGGGTTTCAGAGGGGCTATTTGGAGAGAGAAAAGTTGACTTTTACGATTTGAAGGGAGTTGTTGAGAGTTTGTTTGAGTTTCTGAAGATAGAAGGGGAGTTTAAGGCTGTTAGTGACATAAGTCACCTGCATCCAGGACAGAGTGCAAAAGTTATTGTGAAGGGAGAGGAAGTCGGCTTTATAGGGAAGCTTCATCCTGATATCTTAGAAAAGCTTGACGTAAAACAGGACATATTTGTTGGAGAGCTCAACATAGGTAGGCTTTTAGAGCTTTCTAAGGATGAGAAGATTGCATTTAAGCAGATTCCAAAGTTTCCACCTGTTACAAGGGATATTGCGGTTTTAGTTAGTATAGATACTCCCGTTGGAGAGTTAGAGAAGATAATAAGAGGTTCTGCAAAATATCTTGAGAAGCTAAAACTCTTTGACGTTTACATGGGCAAAGGAATTCCTGAAGGGAAGAAGAGTGTTGCGTTTTCTCTTGTTTTCAGATCTCCCGAGAAGACCTTGTCAGATGAAGAAATAAATAAGATATTGAATGGTATAATAAAAGCGCTTGAAAAATCCGGAGCCACATTGAGGGCATAAGAGGAAGATTGTGAGCTTACCTGAGACTGTTGAAGTTGTAATATCGGGAAGGAAATTTAATATAAAGACGGACAAAGATCCTGAGTATGTCAAGCATCTCTCTCATAGACTTGAGACCATAGTTGAGAGGATCAGAGCAGGTAACAGCAGGGTTACTTTTGACAAAGCCCTTGTTGTTGCCTGTTTTTACATACTTGACGAAAATGAGTCACTGAAGAAACAGATTCAGGAGCTTGGTGAAGAGATAAAACGGCTTGAAGAAGGAGCCAAGCTTTTGATAAGTACAAAAAAGATAGCTCCTTGATCTTCCCTTATGCCCCTCTGTTAAGATGGGGTTAATAGTGTGCTGACAAAAGAACAGATAAGAGAAGAAATAAAGAAAGAGCGTCTTCTTCTGTCACCGGAAGAAGTAAAAACAAAGAGCGAGAAGATTATAGAAAGACTTCAAGAAATTCTTCCTCCTGAAGCAGAAACCTTTATGTTTTACGCTCCTTTTAAAAAAGAGGTGGATCTTTTACCTTTTGCCGAGAAGCTTCTCTCTTCAAGAAAGCGGGTTATTTTCCCGAGAGTTTCTGGTAAGGATATTCTTCCTATAGAGGTTTTCTCTTTGAAGGAGCTCTGTTCTGGATACTGTTCTATCTTAGAACCCCCTCTGGATTATTCAAGAGTTGTGAGAACAATTGATGTTGTCTTTGTTCCAGGAATTGCCTTTGACCTTTCCTGTTTTCGAATAGGCTACGGCGGTGGATTTTACGATCGGTTTCTTGCAAAACACGAAGTTGGCACTAAAATTGGTATTTGCTTCGATTTTCAGATTGTTGAGAAGATACCACACGATCCCTTTGATATTCCTGTGGATGTGGTGGTTTCAGAAAAAAGAGAGATAAGGAGGAGTAAATGGAGCTAATACTTGTTGCAATACTGGCAATTCTTACAGGGCTTGCCGTTGGTTATGTTGTTGGTATGAAGAAAAGTCATGTAGAGAGTGAAAAGATAGAGAAAAAGATAAAAGAAGAAGCCATGGAGGAGGCAAAAAAGCTTCTTAATAAGGCAAAGGAAGAAGCTGCTGAGCTGAAGACGAAAGCTGAAAAATTCCTGAGAGAGTCTCAGGAGAAGTTTGAAGAGATGAAGAGAGAGGCTTTCCTCAAAGCAAAAGAGGAGATTCTCAGGGAGAAAGAGAAGTTAGAAGAGGAGCTGAGAGAGAAGAGGAGAGAACTTTCTGAACTGGAGAAGAGACTCCTCAGGAGAGAGGAGTATCTGGATAAGAGAGAATCAACTCTTGACAAGAGAGAAGATAATCTTGACAGAAGAGCTGAATTCCTTGATAAGTTAGAGAAAGAGTTAGAGGAAAAGAGAGCAGAAGTTGAAAAGTTAGAGGCAGAGTTACTTGAGAAGGACATGAAGGTGACACAGTTAATAGAGGAAGAGTTAGAAAAACTTGAGGTAATTTCAGGTATGAGCCGTGAGGAGGCTCAGGAAGAGCTAATGAGGAGAATGGAAGAAGAAATCAAGAAAGATCTTGCTATTCGCTACAAGAAGCTTGAAGAGGAGTTTGAGCAGACGGTTGAGAGAAAAGCCAAGAAGATTCTTGCAACTACAATTCAGAGGCTTGCAACAGAACAGGTTGCAGAAACAACAGTTGCTGTTGTTGATCTTCCGAACAACGAGATGAAAGGAAGGATTATTGGTAGAGAAGGAAGGAATATCAGAGCTTTTGAGCTTGCAACGGGAGTTGATCTGATCATTGATGATACTCCGGAAGCTGTAACGATTTCCTCTTTTGATCCTGTGAGAAGAGAGATTGCAAGAATTGCACTTGAAAGACTGGTTGCAGATGGAAGGATCCATCCAGCAAGGATTGAAGAGGTCGTTGAAAAGGTAAGACAGGAGATTGATCAGGAGATAATCAACGCTGCTGAGGAAACCCTCTTTGAGCTTGGAATAGACAACGTTCATCCAGAACTCAAGAGACTCCTTGGAAAGCTCAAGTTTAGGACAAGCTATGGACAGAACGTTCTTCAGCACGTTAAAGAGGTTGCCTACCTTGCAGGAATGATGGCAGCAGAGATTGGAGCAGATGTTCAGCTTGCTAAACGGGCAGGACTGTTCCATGACATTGGAAAGGCTGTTACTCATGAAGTTGAAGGTTCTCACGCTCTCATTGGGGCTGACATTCTCAAGAAGTACGGTGAGCCAGAAGCAGTGATAAACGCTGCTGCCGCCCACCATGGAGAGGCTGAGTTTACAACCATTGAATCTGTCCTTGCTGCGGTTGGAGATGCCTTGAGTGCTGCAAGACCGGGAGCAAGAAGAGAAAGTATTGAGGCTTACATTAAGAGAATCGAAAAGCTTGAAAGCATTGCTGAGTCCTTTCCCGGAGTTATGAAGGCATTTGCAATTCAGGCTGGTAGAGAAGTCAGGATAATGGTTGAACCGGATAGAATTACAGATGAAGAGGCAGCATTCCTTGCCCATCAGATATCCAAGAAAATCGAGGAAGAGGTTCAGTATCCCGGTCAGATAAAGATTACTGTGATAAGGGAAACGAGAGCTGTGGATTATGCGAAGTAGAAGTTTGAGACAGGGTATAGAACAATGTCAAACGGTAAAAAGTTTCTTGTTATAGGAACAGCGGGGCATATAGACCACGGGAAGACGACTCTTATAAAGGCGTTAACGGGAATAGATACTGACCGCTGGGAGGAAGAGAAAAAGAGAGGCATGACCATAGACCTCGGATTTGCAAATCTTCAGCTTCCCGGCGGGGTTCTGGCTGGTATTGTTGATGTTCCTGGTCATGAAAAGTTTATAAAGAACATGCTTGCTGGAGCTCATGGCATAGACCTTGTTCTTTTTGTTGTTGCAGCAGATGAAGGAATTATGCCTCAGACGAAAGAGCACCTGACAGTTTGTCAGATGCTGGGAACGAAAAGGGGAATAGTTGTCCTTACTAAAAAAGATCTGGTTGATGAGGAGTGGCTGGAGCTTGTAAAAGAAGAAACCAAAGAGTTTCTAAAGGGGACTTTCTTAGAGAATTCTCCAATTATTCCTGTTTCTGCAAAGAGTGGAGAGGGTATAGAAGAGCTGGTTGCTGAGATTGATAGGCTTTCTTGGGAGATAGAGCCCAAAAGTTTAAAAGGCATTTTAAGGTTGCCTGTTGATAGATCTTTCACGATCAAAGGCTTTGGAACTGTCATAACGGGAACACTTCTCAGTGGAAAGACCTGCGTTGGTGACACAGTTGAGATTCTCCCTGCCGGTAAGGTGGTAAAGATCAGGAGTATTCAGGTTCACGGTAAAAGCGTTGATGAGGCTTTTGCAGGACAGAGGACAGCACTTAACCTTTCAGATGTTTCAAAAGAGGAGGTTAGAAGGGGAGATCTTGTAGCAACTCCTAATTATTTAAAACCGTCGGATAAAGTTGATGTTGAGCTAACTCTTTCTAAGGATGCTGATTTGATAGTTCAATCGGGACATAAAGTTCATTTTCACCATCTAACCAAAGAGGTTGAGGGAGAAGTATATCTCATTGATAGAGATGAGCTCCTACCCGGTGAAAGATGCTTTGCTCAGATAAGATTGAAGGAGGAAGTTGTACCTGTATTTGAAGATAGGTTTGTTATACGGAATTACTCGCCGGCAAGGGTTATAGGAGGAGGTAAGATTTTAAATCCTCTTCCTGAAAGAAAGTTCAGGAGAAGATTTAGAGACTTATGGCTTGAAGATCTGAAGGTTCTTTCTGGAAATGATAAAAAAGCTATCTTTGTCCACTATGTTGAAAAGTTTCCGGGCAAGTTCTCAGAAAAAGACTTTGTTCAGTTGATTAATCTTTCACCTGAAAAGATCAGCCAGTTGGTTGAAGAGATGATACAGGAAGGAAAGATTCTTTCTTTTAGCGGAAGACTTTATCCATCGGGATATGTGGAGGAGCTCAAAGAGAAAGTTCTATCAACTGTTGAAAACTACCATAAAGAGTATCCGATTTCTGAAGGAATAAACAAGGAATCTCTGAGAACAAGGTTGAATGTTATCCCGGAGCTTTTGGCACAGGTTCTAAAAGAATTGATCGAGTCGGAAAGGCTTGTAGAGTCTGGTGGAGTTGTAAAGATTTCTGGATTTATTCCAGAAGCGGAAGGAACCCGATTTGAAGAATTGGTTAGGAAGGTAGAGGAGTTAATTACTTCTTCGGGATTTACTCCACCAGAAATTAGGGAGTTTTCCTCTCTCCTTTCAGTTCCTGAGGAGGATGTAAACATAGTTGTTAATTACCTTATGAACAGAAAAGGTTACGAAAAGGTGGGAAACTTTATCTACCATCCAGATACTATGAAAAGAATTAGAGAAATTCTCAGGAAGCATTTTGATAAGAAAGAGACTTTAACAGTTGGAGAGTTTAAAGATTACCTGGGGATTTCGAGGAAGTTTGCCATTCCACTTTTAGAGTACTTTGACAGCACAGGAGAGCTTATCAGGAAAGGTAACGAGAGGATTAAGGGGAATTTAAAATAGATGGGAGATATTCTTTTAAATGTTATCCTGCCACTTTATCTACTTATACTCTCTGGTTTCTTTGTCGGTAAGTTAAAACCAGAGCTCAAAACAGACACAATTTCGTTTGTTGTTCTCTATCTCTTTGCTCCTGCTCTTATCTTCTCTTCTTTTCGAAAGGTCAACATTTCACTAAAAGACTTTTCCTGTATATCTTTTACCGCACTTGGAGTTTTTGTTGGTGTTTTTCTGCTCTCTCTTCTTGTAGAAATATTTGTTTTGAAGGAAAAGAATGAGGCTTTTGAGATCTCTTCTACTGTAATGAATGCCGGTTACCTTGGTATTCCTCTGATTTACCTCATGTTTGGAGATGAAGGAATTCCTTTTGCCGTAACCTACATGGTTGTTATGGCGGTTCTCCACTTTACTCTGGGGATAGTTGTTCTTCAGCGGGAGAATTTAAAAGAAGGGCTATTATCAGTTCTGAAAATTCCTCTCATCTATGCGGTTGTTTTTGCTTTCTTTACAAAAGGGATTTCAATTCCAGAAGGAATTGAGAAGATTCTCAAGCTTACTGGAGATGCTACTCTTCCCCTCATGCTGGTTTCAATAGGGATAAGCCTTTCAAGAATAAAACCCTCTGAGATTGAGCTCAGTGTCCTGGGAACTGCTGTGAGATTTGTCGGGGGAACACTTACTGCCTTTCTCTTTGCCTCAGTTCTCAACTGTCCACCTCTTCTGAAGAAGATATTGGTAGTTCAATCTTCTCTACCTTCAGCCATCCTTAATTATGTTCTTTGCGAGAGATTTAACCGCTCTCCAGAGATAGCAGCGTCAATTATCTTTGTTTCAACACTCCTATTCCCAGTTTATCTTCTAATTCTGAAGATCTTTATTTGATTTTCTGTTTCCCCTTTTATTTAAAACACGAAAAAAATCCAGTACTGGTATAATTAGGCTGAATTTCCAACAAGGAGGGATCATGAAAATCGGAACTCCGCTTGCCCACAATGCTACTAAGATACTTCTCCTTGGAAGTGGAGAACTTGGAAAGGAATTTGCTATTGAGGCTTTGAGACTTGGAATAGAGGTTATTGCTGTTGATAGCTATCAGTTTGCTCCTGCTCAGCAGGTTGCTCAAAGATATTACGTTATCGATATGAAGGATGGTAAGCAGATAAAGAACATTGTTTACAGGGAAAGACCAGATTTCATTGTTCCAGAGATAGAAGCAATAGATACAGATGTTCTTGTGGATTTAGAAGAGGAGGGATTCAACATTGTTCCTTCTGCTAAAGCTGTGAAGTACACTATGGACAGAATTGGAATCAGAAGACTTGCAGCTGAAGAGCTCGGTTTAAGAACTTCAGCTTACCGTTTTGCTTCGGATATTGAAACCTACAGGAGGGCTGTAAAGGAAATCGGTCTTCCTGTTGTTGTAAAACCTGTTATGAGTCCATCTGGAAAAGGGCAGAGCATAGTTAGAAGTGAGGAAGAGATAGATAGGGCTTTCTACTTTGCTCAGGAGAATGCAAGAGGTAAAGGAAACGCTGTTATTATTGAAGAGTTTATAGATTTTGATTTTGAGATTACGCTCCTTACCGTCAGGACAAAGAATCAGGGAACTCTTTTCTGCGAGCCAATTGGACACATTCAGGTTGAAGGGGATTATCACGAGAGCTGGCAGCCTCAGCCAATGACAGAAATTGCTCTTCAAAGGGCAAAAGAGATGGCTAAGGCTGTTACAGATGCTCTTGGAGGATATGGAATCTTCGGATGTGAGTTCTTTGTGAAGGGAGATGAGGTCTGGTTCAGCGAGGTATCACCACGTCCCCACGATACCGGAATGGTAACAATGATAAGTCAGAATATGAGTGAGTTTGAAATTCACTTGAGAGCAATCCTTGGACTTCCGATGGAAATCAAGCTCCTATCACCTGGAGCATCTTACTGCTTCCATGCTAAGGATTATGGTGTTGCTCCTCTTTACGATGGGCTCGTTGAAGCGCTTTCCATCCCTGATACTAAGGTAAGAATCTTTGGAAAACCTACAACAAGACCAAAGAGAAGGATGGGAGTAGCTTTAGCTGTTGCTGATACTATTGAAGATGCAAGGAGAAGAGCAAAAGAAGCGGCAATGAAGATGAAGGTTATTGAGTGATTCGAGTTCTGCCCATATGGGCAGAACTTTTTATTTTTCTCTGATTTTTATTTTGTTTATTTTTCTTTTATCAACGTCTTCAACTATTATTTCCGCTGTTCCGAGATCTATCTTTTCACCTTTCTGTGGAAATCTTCCAAGTTTTGAAAGGATAAATCCAGCAATTGTGGTGTAATCGGAACTCCTTGGTAACGGCTTTTTCAATACTTTGTTTAACTCTTCAATCTCTACAGAGCCTTCAGCTAATATCTCATTTCCTATCTTTGTTATTGAAATCCTTGACCTGTCAAATTCGTCTTCTATTCTTCCAACAATTTCTTCGAGTATGTCTTCAAGGGTAAGAATTCCAAGGGTTGAACCGTACTCATCGACGACAATTGCCATCTGGTCTTTCGACTTTTTGAACTCTTTCAGAGCGTCAAAGATACTCATGTATTCCGGGAATATAAGTATCGGTTTCATAATCTTTTTTACAGGGATATCACCATTCTCAATGGTGAGAAGGTCTGAAATGGAGATGTATCCAACGATATCATCAAACCTCTTTCTGTAAACTGGAAGTTTGGAAAATCCAGATTTTTCAAAAAGGCTCAGGGCACTCTTCAGAGGAGCATTTTCATTTACTGCAACAACATTAAGCAGAGGAACGTATATATCTCCAACCGTTTTTTCTCTCAATCTCAGGATATTTTTCAGTATGTTTCTTTCGGTTTTCTCTAATTTAAATCTTGAAGAGCTTTCAACTAAAAGCTGAAGTTCTTCTTTTGTCACAAATGGATTCTGTTCGGACTCTGCACCGACAAGTTTCGCAAAAGTCTTTGCAAAGCCTGTGACAATGAATGAGATTGGTTTAAACAAGTAGTAAAAGAAGTAGATAGGATAGACAATTTTAAATGCAATTTGGTGAGAGTATTTCTGGAAAAGGCTTTTAGGAATTAGTTCTCCAAAGGCTAAGGTTATTGGGGTAAAAGTTAAGACTGTAGCAATTTCTGGATATGATGCTAAAACTGGAAATACTTTTGTGATATCGTTGAGGATTAAAGTTGCGTAGATAGTTGAGCCTGTTACAGTTGAAAGGTTTGTTCCAATCAGAGTTGTTGTAAGCAGTTTTTCAGGTTCGGAAAGAAGTCTGTTCAGTAAAACAGCTCCTCTATCGCCTTTTTGGAGTCTCTTTTTAAGCTCAACCTTTGGAAGGGAAACAATTGCAATTTCGCTTCCGGAGAAGAATCCTTCAAAGAAAACGCAGAGAAGAATCAGGAAAATCGGTAAGAGTTCCATTACTTTTCTTTCTCCACAATAACGGATGTTATTCTGTTACCATCCATTTCATCGACGAGAAAGGTGTAACCTTTATAGCTGATGGATTCTCCTTTTGAAGGAATCTTTTTCATCAGAGCCATGATGAAACCTGCAACTGTGTCAACTTCCTCCAACGTTTCATCATCCTCGAGGTTGAGGAGCTCCTTCAATTCCTCAATAGGTGTGTTCCCTGAAAGCTTGTATCTACTTTCTGCAATTTTCTCTATTTCTTCAGAGTTTTTCTTCTCGTCTGGAATCTCTCCAACTATTTCACTCAATATATCGTCAAGAGTAACAATTCCGGCTGTGTTTCCGTATTCATCAACCACTATTGCCATGTGTCTTTTGGATCTTTGCATCTCTTCAAGGAGTTTATCGAGGGTGAGGAACTCTGTAACAAAGTAAGGTTTATCTATAAATTGACCTACAGGTTTTTCAAGATCTTCTAATTTGAGTTTTAAAGGAAGAATTTTTCTTGTGTAAAGAATTCCCACGATTTCATCCAAAGATTTGTCGTAAACGGGAATTCTTGAGAACCTGGTCTTTTTTATCTCTTCAATAGCTTCTTTTAAGGGAATATCCTTTTGAATTGCGAAAATTTTGTGCTTTGGAACCATTATCTCCTTTACGTCCATCTCTCCAAGGTCAAGAGTCCTGTCTATTAGTTCCTTCTCCTCCTTTACAATTGTGCCTTCTTTAGCTCCTTCAGAAACTAAAATTAGAAATTCCTCATCTGTAAGAGCTCTGGGTTTGTTGAACAGCTCAATTCCAAACGGTTTCAAAATCAAAGAGGCAAAGCCGACAAGCACAATTCTGAAAGGTGCTATCAGTACGCTAATCAGTTTTATAAACTTCAAAATGAAAAATGCATACTTTTCGCTGTACTTTATTGCAAGTGTTTTTGGCGTTACTTCTCCGAATATGAGAAGAGTTATAACTGTGATTGGTACTGCTAGTGTTGCTCCTAACTCTTCCCCAAGAAGTTTTACAAATAGCGTTGCAGAAGTAGCAGCTATTGCCACATTGACCATTTCGTTACCAACTAAGATTGTTGCAATGAGGTTGGCTGGATTCTGAAGAAAGTGGAGAATCTCTTCAGCCTTTTTGTTCCCTTCTTTTGCGAGTCTTTCCAGTCTTAAAGTATTGAGAGAGAAAAAAGCGGTCTCAGAGGCTGAAAAGAGACCGGAAAGGAAAACGAGAATTGAAAGTATAAAACAGTAGAGCGTTAAACTTTCAGACTCCATTTAGCTTTTTTCCCTATGAAGCATCCTATTAATTATAAAGTTTTGAATGGCTGTGATTATGTTGTTTGTTAACCAGTAAAGAACAAGTCCTGCAGGAAAACCTGCAAACAGAAAAGTAAATACAACAGCCATTATCATGAAGATCTTTTCCTGCTGAGGATTGGTTGTCGGAGTGAGTTTCTGTTGGAGAATCATCGAGGCACCCATGAGGACTGGCATTATGTAGGTTGGGTCGGGCATTGAGAGATCGTTAGCCCAGAGGAAAGAAGCTCCTTTCAGTTCAACAGCATTGAGGAATATTTCATAGAGAGCGAAGAAGACTGGTATCTGGAGGAGCATTGGAAAACATCCACCCATCGGGTTGACACCGGCTTCTCTGTAGAGTTTCATCATCTCTTCGTTGAGTTTTTGTGGGTTGTCTTTGTATTTATTCTTTATCTCCTCAAGTTTTGGTGCCAGTTCTTGCATCTTTTTCATTGACTCAAAGCTTTTGTGAGTCAGTGGATGCAGAACAATCTTGATTAATACTGTAAGAATGATGATAACGAGTCCCCAGTTTGGAATGAAGTGATGGAGAAAGAGGAAGAACTTGAGGAATGGCTTTGCGATAAATCCGAATACGCCAAAGTCTATAGCTTTATCCATTCCAAGAGCTTCAAGCCGCTTTATCTCTTTGGGACCACCAAAGAAAGTGCCATTTCCAATGAATCCTTTTACGACTGTGTGTCCATTGATACTTTCTACAGAGACGACAAACTGGGAATCCTTTATTGCTAAGAGGAAGTATTTGTCCTCTTCTCCTGCCCACTTTACATTGCTAAAATTGATAAAGCCTTTTATTTCCTTGGGATCAAGCCTTTCTATTCCTTCATCTGTCTCTACAACAGGTCCAATATGCCCCATTCTTGAAGAATGGGCTTCATTTACTTTTATATCTGGTCCTACAAGTGTTATCAGATCTGCATCTTTTAGCTCTGTTTTGATGTCTATTTTGTAGGAATCTGGATAGAATGTCAGTTCTTTGACAAACTTTCTACCGTCTTTGAGCTCTCCTTCCAGCTTCAGTTTAACAGGTTTATCCTTTACTACAATGTTTTCAGAACTGGGAGTGAGTGAAAGGTTTGTTAGCTCTTTTGAAAGCTCTTTGTCAACAGCAATGGTCATAAGCGGGAATATTCCCATCTTCTTTGAAAATTCAGATACCAGTTGAGCGTTGTACTTCTTAACAGTCAGAGAGAGGAGTTTACCGTTTACAGTTGAGATTTCGGCAGAGTAGAGAGGTGTGTCCACTTTGACAACTTTTCCTATTTCTTTTGATGCTGGAATATCTGCCTTTACAACCTGCCCTTGTTTTGGAGTTTCCTTAATTTTCTCTTTTACTTTGTTTTTTCCTAAGAATAGCTGGAAACCGAGAACCAGTATAAATGCAAGTAAAGCAGCTTGAACTATTGAAGCTATCCTGTTCTTTTCCATTTCTCTCTCCTAAGGGTAGTCTATGCCGCCTTTTGAAAAAGGATTACATCTAAGAATTCTGTAAATTGCCTTTATGCTGCCTTTTAGAACTCCATACTTTTCAATTGCCATAACTGCATAGCTGGAGCAGGTAGGATAATACCTGCAGCTTGAAGGAAATAATGGAGATATGAATCTCTGATAAAGCTTTATAAATGAAATAGCTGCTGACTTAATCACTTTTCCCTCAGAATTCCCGCTTTTCTTGCTAAGTTAAGAAAATCCTTTTCAACGTCCTGATATTTCTTCCCCAAGATTCCTTTTCTTGCTATAAATATGATATCAACTGGAGCAAGCCTGTGTTTATTCAGTCTGAAAACTTCTCTCATGAGTCGCTTTGCCCTGTTTCTGTCCACAGCTCTCTTTGAAAGCTTCTTTGAGGCTATAAAACCAGCCCTTGGATAACCGACCTTGTTCGGTGTGAAATAAAAAGCCACGGTGAAACCACCGGGCTCTTTCCGGAGTCAAGAACTCTTTTAAATTCCAGTTGTTTTCTAAGTCTTTCATGCTTTTTAAACGTAAAGTTTACCTTCTCTTCCACTCGTCACTTACCGTAAGTTTCTTACGTCCCTTCTTTCTTCTCCTTCTGAGGATCTCTCTTCCGCTCTTTGTCTTCATTCTCGCTCTGAAGCCGTGAACTCTTTTACCGTGAAGCCTGCTTGGCTGATATGTCCTCTTTGTTGACAACTGGCACCTCCTTATCGGGCTTAATCGGTATGTGGAATTATAGTCCAGCAGAAGAGTTTGTCAAAGAATGGAAAACAGTTCAACCTTTTCGTTAGTCTTGTCTTTGACAGTCAGGTATTATAGATTACTTATGAAAAGTAGATAATGGGAGAAGTTAGGATATGGGAAGGACGATAAGTTCTCCGAATACTTTTAAAACGTGCTATATAGCTGAAGTTAAAGAAGAATTGGGAATTTTAAAAAGGAGATTGAGAAAAAGAGGTAGGAAAGTAAGGACTCCTGAGAAGTATAAACCTTACATAAGAAAAGCTATTGAACGCTTAGGAGAAAAGGCAACTTATAAGGAGATACAGGAAGAAGCATTTAGACTCTATATGGAAGAGAATGGCTTTCCTATTGATAAATATTTCGGAGTCCTCAAATTGGATAGAAAATTTGTTGATGCCATAGCTCTGGACAAAGATATTTACTATGAAGATTAACCTGTATGGTAGAAAGATATTTATTGATGCTAATGCTTTTATTTATGGTAATTCCTCAATTTATTCCACCCCTGATGGCTTCCACTATCTTATCAAATAAATCCTCTTCCCTGTTATTGTACCGAAACTCAAGCTCTTTCAAATAGTACGGAAACGTCTCAGGCAATAAACCATGAAACTTCAGTAACTTCCCCTTCGCATAGCTCCAGAACCCTTCTATCCCATTAATGTACACCTTCCCGTTAGCAAATCTCTTGCTGTGGTCTATCCTTTCGTGTCTGAATCCATACATGACAAGTCCATCGTAACTCTTGAACTTGTCAGTGTAAATCAGACTCCCTCTTTTCACCTTCCTTATGGTCTCTTTTAGCAATGTCTCCGCCTTAACGTCTTTAACTATTTCCACTTTTACTTTGCCACCCCTTTCCAGTATCCCAAACACAGGTATTTTGTTCTTCGCACCTCTACCCCTCTTACCTCTTCTCTTCCCACCAAAATAGCTCTCGTCTGCCTCTATCTCTCCTTTTAGTAAGTCGTCTTCTCCTGTCTTTTTGTATATCTTTTCCCTGAAGAGCATGAAAAGTCTGTGGACTGTATTGTAGGAAAGCTCCAGTTCCTTACAGGCTTTAAGAACTGGAACTTCCAGTTCAAATAGTTTAAGGGCTAAAACAAACTTGTTGAATGGTATTTTCATTCTTTCCAGAACACTTCCTTTTCTAACGCTCCATTCTCGTTTACAACGGTAACATTTGTAGAAATTCCTCCTGACTTTTCCAAAGTGCTTATTCCCACAGTAAGGACATTTTCTGAATGTTTTCAAAATTCCTACTTCTCTTAAGAATTCTTCTGCTTTTTGTTCGTCTGTTATTACCTTTGAGAGTTTTACCATGTTCATCCTTTACCCCCTGGTATCAGGGTTATTTTACCAGGGGTGGAATGTTTTAAGCAATCACCCGCTTTTTAGAATAACACCCCCACACGTAGTAGGAAGTTGGAGAGCTAACTGGGAAGAGCTTATGGCTTACTTTAAGTATCCGCTTGAACTCAGGAAACTTA
>OFBW01000054.1_pt1 | contig 17651 bp, 16 predicted proteins | sample 1520701 | NCBI WGS metagenome assembly OFBW01 (sample SAMEA3696450, study PRJEB22514) | metagenome | biome: water; feature: marine; material: hydrothermal vent | place: Pacific Ocean | collected 2014-08-16 | depth 1514 m
AGTACCTGAATAGGAATTAGTTGTGATACAATAGTTTCAGGTTCTCCCCTTTTAAGGGGAGTTAGAGGGGTTTAGAGAAGGGGAGTAATCTAACCTGTTAAAATTCATTCCCGAACTTTCAACATTAGGAGGATATTTTTGAAACAAAACGATAAGGTTTTCAAGCTGAAAATAGAAAAGTTAGTTTATGGTGGTAAAGGTCTTGGCAGGTATAACGGTAGGGCAATTTTCGTTCCGCAGGTTTCCCCCGGAGATGTCGTCGTTGTTGAAGAAGTCTCAAGGAAGAGTGGATACAGTGAAGCGGTAGTTAAGAAGCTTTTAGAGTCTGGAGAGTCGAGAATAGAGCCTCGGTGTCCCTATTTTGGAAAGTGTGGGGGGTGTGATTGGCAGCACATAAGGTATGAAGATCAGGTTAAGTTTAAAAGAGATATTCTGGAAGAGAATCTTCAGAAGATAGGAAAAATAAAGAAGCCTAACATTGATGAAATTATTCCTTCTACGTCTTGCTGGAATTACAGAAATAGAGCACAACTGAAAGTAAAAAATGGAAAAGTTGGTTTCTTTGCGAAAGGAAGCCACAACGTTGTTGATATAGATAGGTGCTTACTCCTTAAGGAAGATATTCAGGATGTAATGCCAAAGTTGAAAAGGCTATTGAAGGAGCTTCCAACAGAGCCTGCAGAGTTTCACATTTACTCATCTTCTAAAAATGAGGTCCTACTAAAAATTGTCTATTCAGGAAAGTTTAAGAAAATCAATCTATCTCTTGAAAGAATCAGAGAAATTTTAGAATTAAACGTTGTCGGATTTGGTATTTACAAGGTTGGATTGGAAGGATATCCTGAAAGGATTAAGTTTTTCGGTAGAGATTTTACTTATGAGATTGTTGATAAATTCAAGTTCAGAGTTAGTGCAGATTCCTTCTTTCAGGTGAACATATTTCAGGTTGGAAATCTGATAGACAGGGTTTCAAGAGCTGCGATGGAGTACCAGTACATGCTTGCCGGGGACCTCTACTGTGGCGTTGGAACGCTGACAATTCCGGTGGGAAGGTATGTTCACAGGGCATTTGGAATTGAATCAAACTTTTCCGCAATCAGCGATGCTCTTTACAACAAGGATATAAACGGTTTGAGAAACATAAACTTTTACTGTAGAGAAACAGAAGAGGGACTGGATATTGTTAAAAACTATAATCCAGATTTCGTTGTTGTTGATCCTCCAAGGAGTGGATTGAGCCAGAGGGTGGTTAGAGAGCTGGCAAACCTTCCAAGATTGAAAAAGATAGTCTATGTTTCCTGCAATCCTTCAACCCTCGCAAGGGATATTGCTCTATTTCACACTTTCGGAATCAACATGGAAAAGGCAAAATTGATAGATATGTTCCCACAAACTTACCACGTTGAAACAATAGCTTTCTTGAGGAAGGTAAGGTGATGTTAAAAGTGGAGCTATTTGGAGTTGAGTTTGAGAATCCTGTCTGGACAGCATCTGGAACGTTTGGTTTTGGACTTGAGTATGCTCCTTATATTGATTTGAATAAAGTTGGGGCTGTTTGTGTGAAAGGACTTTCTATAAATCCAAGGGAAGGAAACGAGCCTCCCAGGATCTGGGAAACTCCCTGTGGAATGCTCAACGCAATAGGTCTTCAGAATCCAGGTGTTAAGTACTTCGTTGAAAAGATCGTTCCAGAGCTCCAGAAGTACAGAACGAGAGTGATTGCAAACATTTACGGTTCAACAATTGAGGAGTATATCGCTGTTGCAAAGGAGCTAAAAGGCATTGAAGGGGTTGATGCTGTAGAGCTAAATATTTCATGTCCAAACGTTAAAAAAGGTGGACTTGCCTTTGGTGTTGACGCGAGAGAAGCTGCAAAGCTTACGGAAGCAGTAAAGAAGAGCACAGATAAGCCTGTAATAGTGAAACTCTCACCGAACGTTACGGATATAGTAGAAATTGCAAAATCTGTAGAGAGTGCAGGAGCTGATGCCCTTTCAGCTATCAATACACTTCTTGGGATGGCGATAGATATTTATAAAAGAAAGCCAAGGACAAAAAACAAGTTTGGAGGTCTTTCAGGTCCTGCAATCAAGCCTGTAGCAGTCAGAATGGTCTATCAGGTATCAAAGGCTGTAAAGATTCCCGTTATCGGAATAGGAGGAAATTCCACCTGGGAAGATGCCGTTGAGTTCTTCCTTGCTGGGGCTTCCGCTATTCAGGTGGGAACTGCCAACTTCTTTAATCCAAAAGCAGTTGAGGAGATAGTTGATGGACTTGAAAAATACCTGAGAGAGATGGGATACGATAGTATTAAAGAACTTGTTGGAGATTTAAAAGTTTAAAATGCTATTCCAATGTGGATTGAAATGCAGCCGTTCTTAAAGGAAGTATTCCCTGCTTTTTTGTGCCATGGAAACCTGTTTCCCCCATAGTTGCTGTATTCAACGGAGATATGAAAAGGTCTCCAATCAAACCATCCAAATGAATACGTAAAATCGGGATCCCACATCTTTTGTTTTTCGGGTTGAAGGTAAATGTAGGCAGTAATTTGAGCATACAGAAACTTGTATATGCTCCACCTTGTGTTAAAGGTTAGAAATGTTTTATCTTCGGATGGCTTATAGTTAAGGTTAATGGCATGAGCCAATTCACTTAGAGAGTTAAATTTGTAACCTCCACTGATAACACCTTCACTGAGATTTGTCAATCTACCCCGACAAATTCTATTTCCACTGTAATTACTGTACATTAAGTTAAATGTGTTTGGATGCCAGTCGTCATATCCGAAGGCATAACTAAACTCAGGCTCCCAGGGATTCAGTTTTGACTGAGTCAGATACCTGTAGAAGGTGAGAGAAAAGAACCAATAGGAGGCTGGATTTAAGTGGACATTAAGAAACAGGTAATCCTTTCCAACTGTTCCAAAGTTTGTTTCCTTAGCAGCTTTCTTTTTCTCTAAACATCTTGTATAGCCTATTCTGAATGAGAGTGAATCTTTAAGAAAGTTTATAAACTTATTTTTGTTCTCTGGCAGTTTTCTATCCGGTCTTTCTTGTGGTAATTTTTCTCTTCTTTCTTTTGGTAAAACTGTGGTAAATGGGGTAATTACACCCAAGGTTACTTTTTTTTTACTGCCGATTTTTTTGGAACACTCTTTCTTTTATGGATCTTCTCTATTGGTTTTTTCTTAAAGAAATGGGTACCGAATTTTGAAAAATTTCCCAGTTTCTTGTAGAGGATTGCTTCAAGGATTAAACCGTTAGTTTTTAAATTCAGGGAGCTATCCACTTTATTGTCTCTGGTATATTTCCCAGCAAGAAATCCCGAATCTGTCTTTAAGTTTTCAATTTCCTTTACCAGCATTTCTGTGTATTCTGTTTTAAACAGAGAATTCCATAGGATAGCCAGTGCAGATGGAAGCACTTCTAATTCAGGATAAGCTTTTCCTGAAGGATCAACAGAAGTGAAAATTTGCCCTCCTTTTCGGTAAATCGTTTCGTAAAGGAACCAGGGGGATCTGTCAAGTTTTACTTCTCCCATGCAGGTTGGAATTTTAGATTCTTTATATCTTTGTTCTTGGGCAAAAAGAATATTTCGTGCATAATGTTCAAACTGGTAGTTGTAAGGTTGTTCTATGAGCGTAAGGATGAAAGGGTCACTTGTAACCATTGGATTACTTGATGAATGGGGAATTTCATAGTTGAATATTGCATCATACACCACTTTTTCCTTTTCGACCTTGTCTTTAAAGTTAATGTCAAAATCCCTCAGAGAAAGGGAAATGTAGTGTTGATAGCCAAGTGCGTCTATCTTCTTTAAGTATTCCTTCTTACCATCAAAGAATAGGTCATAAACGTTGTCATTTTTTACAGCCTTCCCAAGGTCAAACCTGCTAACAATAGTGTTGATTTCATCTCTGTACTCTGGATAGAGATTTCCCAGGACGTAAAGAGCTTTTAGTAATCTTGCAATGTGGTAAATGTTCCATCCTATTCCCTTTTCAGAATATCTATTTGCAAAATCAACCATATTGCCGTTTTGGGTGTTATAAACGATATTTGGTAGTTTATTGTTGTAAAGCTTCATTTTTAAAAGAGTTGATAGAAGACTATTTATTCTACTTTTAAAAGTTGACTTATCTATTAAGCCGAGTTTATCGGCAGAAATTGTTGCAAAAATGGTAAGAGCAATGTCCTCAACTGTTGCCTGGGGGTAATGATTTCCCCCATTTACCATTCCTGTTTTTGGATTATAGTTTTTTTCAAAATATCTCCATGCAGTACGAGCAATTTCTATGTCTTTCTTTGTAATTTCTTGCTTACCGAGTGGACGTAGTACAACATCGTGAACGTCAGACAGAATTACCCTTTCATCTTCGTAAGGCACATGGACTATTTTAAATTTTTCCTTAAAATTCTTCAGTTCTTTTAGCAGGTCTTTTTTCCTGGCGTAAAGTCCACACAAAACCTGATAGTCGTTGACATACCTTTCAACTCTGCAGTTTTTAAGCACTTTCTTATACTTGTTAAAGACCTGGAATGCTTTGTTTCTCTTTTGTGTGTTAAAAAGAAAAACGGAATAGTAACGTTTTCTCTTCTTTGGTAGACACTTAAAAGAATCTACCGATGAAATGTATTTATCCCAGTAGGTTTCTCTTGAAGCTATTTTTCTAACAAGAGGTCCCATGCTTTTGTAAAGGATTGATTCAAGGATGATTCCGTTAGTATTCATTGTTATTGCTGTGTTATATCCTGGTTTCTTCTCATATTTACCGGAAAACCAACCTCTATTAGGGTCGTAAGCATCTTTAATTATGCTATAGAGTAATTTTGAATAGCCATCGTTCATAATTGATAGCCAACCAATAACGGCTTTTGTGCTGATTGATTTCAAGCTATCTTCATCCTCTCCCGTTTCAGCAATACACTTCCACTTCTCACCGTTTACATAAACGGTGTTATAAACAAACCATGGTGGTTGATCAACGTTGTCTTCAGAAACAGCAGTAGGAATACCGGTTATGAGGTATCTCTTTTTTTGGGCATTGTACACGGCTTTTCCATACTTTTCCGTTAAAGGATCCCAACCCAACTCCAACGCTTGAAGGATATAGGACTCACTAACAACGTAGGTATTTGCTCCTTTCCGCGTATCAACAGGTATTTTTTCTCCGTAGACATCAATTAACTTTATATGGTTATACTTCTTCGCCTCTGTTGCTTTGAAACCCCAGAGTTCAAATCCTTTTGCTGCATATTCTTCATATCCTGTTCTTCCTTCTTGAAGGTAAAGAGTTTTCCCGTCTTTGTTAATTGCACCGTACATGTTACCTTCTCTGTCTAAAACATTACAGAAGTTCCACCTTAGAACGGTTCTATCTATGTCATAGCTGTAAACAGGCAGACATGTTTTTATAATCTTGAAGGCAGTCAATAACCTTCCTATATCAAGAGCTGACCATCCAATACCTACATCAGTTGGATTGTTGGTATAGTCGGTCATGTGACCGTTTAAAGCGCTGTATGCTTTGTTCGGCATCTGGTCGTTGTAGAGCTTAATTTTCTGGAAAGTTGCAAGAAATTTTGAAAATTTTCTGTCAAATTCTTCCCAGCTTATAATCCCAAGCTTGTAAGCAGAAAATAATCCAAGTATATAACTTGAAAGATCCCACGCAGTTGAGGCAGGATATCTGTCTACTGCATTTGCCCAACCCGTACTTTTGTTATAGTTATTCTCAATGTATTTCCATGCAATCCTGGCAATTTTCAGTTCTTCTTTTGAAGGCTTACATATTAATGGACAATAATCAACAGGTTTTGCAATAAAAGGACGACATCTACTTTTACAAGTCTTGCAAGAGCTTTTTTTATCGCAGTATGTCTTGACCACAACAGCACAGTAACGGTATTCGTTGCACAACTTCTTTCGAAACTCTTCAGCTTCCTTTTTTGAGCGAACTTTTTCCGTTCTTACGGTCCACCATCCATTTTGAGTTTTAACAATGAAAAATTTGTATCCTGTTTCCTTTTTAGCTTTTTTTAGAAACTTGACAGCTTGATCCTTAGTGAAAAAAGAACCTATTTGAACAGAATAACAGGTTGAAGCAAAAGTACTGGTAGAAGAAAGGATGACGAGAAGCAAAACTAAAAAAAATTTATACATTAAAACTCCATTCATTCCTTCCTTGTAGCCCATATTACTAAAGGTCCAACCTTTTTAAAGAAAATAGACTCCAGAACAATGGCATTTGTGTTAATGTTAATTGACTTATTTATTCTGCCTGACTTCTCATAGATGCCAGCATACCAACCCTTTTCGGGATTGTAGTTATTTTTAATTTTCTCGTAAAGGAACCTTGTATAGTCGTTAGGATAGAGGACGTACCATGCAAAAGCAGCTTTTGTACTAAGGGTTCTAAGATCGTTGTGTACTTCCCCTTTGTCTGTTATAGCTTGCCACGGTTTTCCATTGACAAATATACAGTTATATATAAACCATGGTGGTTGATCTATGTGATCTTCTGTTACTGCAGTAGGTATTCCTGTTTCTTTAAACCTCTTCTCCTGAACCTTGTAAATCCGATATGCAAATTCAGAAGAGTAGAAATCCCAACCAAATTCAAGACCATCAAGCATGTAAGGTTCGCTTAGAACATAGTTGTTCGCACCAGAATTTTTCAAATCCCTTACATCGTAGGGAATATCTATTCCAAAAATTTTAATAAAGGATAGATGTTCACGGTAATCGAGTGATTTTATAACGTCAAGAGAAAGCATAAAGAGCATTTTTGCAGCAAATTGTTCGTAGCCTAACCTTCCTTCCTGAAGTATCTGAAGTTTGCCATTTTTTGGCTTTCCTGAAACTAAAACACCGTTCTTTGCCAGTGCATCTAAATCCCAGCGCTGGAGAATTTTGTGTATTTTTTCAGTAAACTCCGGATATCTGTTAAGCAAAATGAACAGAGGAATGGAAATCCTTCCAATATCAATTGCTGACCATCCTATTCCTTTTTCGCTGAGATGTCCTTCATAGTCTGTCATTTTACCGGTGAGAGTGTCGTAAGATTTGTTGGGAAGCTTGCCTTCAAAGAGAGGCATTGTGTAAAAAGTTGTAAGGAGTTTATCTACTCTTTTCCTAAATTCTTCGTCGCTGACTATTCCGATTTCATGGGCTGATAACAGGGCAAGGAGATAGTTCCCAGTGTCCCAGAGTGTTGTGGAGTGAAAACCATCAACAGAATTTACCAGTCCAGTGGAAGGCTGGTAGTTGTTTTCAAAGTACTTCCATGCGATCTTAGCAATTTTTAAATCTTCAGGATTTAAATTTCCTGTTGTAAACTTTGCGGGAGGATGGGTTATTTTAACATGAACACGTTCCATCTTTAAACTTTCATCAAGCCTGGTCAGGTGGTATATAAGGGAGAAGGCTAATATCAGCCCAACTATGAAAGCTATGTGATTACGAGCGTATACGACATTTTCGCGAAATACCCGCCATTTACTCTTCATTTTCTATCTCCTCTGAAGGACTTATAAGAGCTGCTCTGATTATTACAAGGAGGGCAGATACGTTGTAGTAAGACCAGAATAAGTTTGTTAAGTAACCAACAAGGTTGTGTCTTTCACCCAAGAGTATAAGAATACCGTTGAATGCTGCACCCAAAACAGTAAGTAAAACAATCGCTAACTGTGGTCTAACGAGAGCTAAGAAATTGCCGTGCTGTCTTATTTTTGGTGTGACTGTGAAGCGAATAGTTTCTCCTTTTAAAACTTTCCACATTGCTTTCAAAACGAGAGGAAACTTAGCAATGTAGTATTGGCTCCCTCTTTGCGTATTAATTCCCCACGTTGCAATCATAAATGCAAGTTCGTTTGCTATTAAGAAGGGTAAAATATGAAGAAAAAAGCTTGAAGAGTAAGCGGTTACAGGAGGAATACCTGTAAAAAAATACACAATGGGAGCAAGGAGAAAGATAAAAACGGCAATTGATGTTATATATGACCACATAGTAGACCAGTACATGAGTTTTTGTCCAAGGGACATATTTTTTCCCACTAAGAACTTTTCTCTCTTTGCTATATCAAGAGTACCACCGGCATATTTAAACTGCTGAACTGACCAGGAGAGTAAATCCTGTGGAGACAACATTTTTGATTCAACCTTTGGATAGAGAACGGTTTTCCACTCACATACGCTGGAAGAATGTTCGAAGATAGTTGTATAGATGTCCTCTGAAACGTGAAAGACAAAATACTCAAGGTCAAGTTCTTTGATGGCTTTTTCTTTGTCCTTTGCTTTTGTTACTCTATCAACAAACCTTTCAATTGCGGTAAGTTCAAGGGCTGTTCTTCTGTGTATTGAAGCTGCACCACAGCAAAATGGTGCATTGTAAGCATTTCTTCTTCTCTGGATAACATCGTAAAACATTCTTGGATCAACGCCAAACGGGTCATAACCAATTCTTACTTCTCCGAAAAGCTTTTCTATTCCTATGCCTATGAGTTCTCCAAATTTTCCAAATTTTTCTCTTAAATAACTATGTAGCCTTTTACCCTCAGGAACGTCGTAAAACCATTGAGGAGTTTGAACAAAGGCAACCTTGGGATCTCTGAAGAAACCCATGGTATCAATTAGAATGGAAGGAAAAAGTCTTGTATCTGCATCGCATATAACAATGAAATGTCCTTCTGTTTTCGTCATAGCATCAGTAATTGCTCCTGCCTTGTATCCTTTCCTATTATCGCGAGTGATCTGAATGACGCCTTCTTCTTCTATCATTTTCTTCATAGCTGGATTTTTACTGTCGTCCAGAACATATATGTTAACCTTCCAATTCGGTAATTTTTTTACTTTTTTTGCATCCTTGATACTAAGTCTTACAAGTTCAGGTTCTTCGTTGTAAACAGCTATGTAAATGTCTATTGAGATTGGTTCTCCTTTATAAAACTTTTTTAACTTTTCTGGAACCACTTCGTCCATAAATTTCGGAGGTGCCTTTTCCTCATAGTCCCGTATCATCCAGTAATTTAAAAAGCTGAGTATTGACCCGATGTACATCATTGTTTCTGCTATTACAAGAGGTATAGCAAACCATAGGGCATTTAAGTTCAGAGAGGATGTCCATCTCCAGTATATGTACCAGCCACCAAGAACGATAGTTATAACAGCAATAATCTGGTATAACACTTCTTGGACTAAACTATAAGGTGTAGGAGGCGGAGGAGTTCTGTGTTCGTACTTCTTGAAGTAGAAGTCCATCTTCTAATCCCTAAAAGTCATCTTTTTCGTAAATATTATAGGAAATAAGTTTGTTCCCTTGATTTAGATTAATTATTACTCTATGTCCTTTTGGATCTATCTTTATTGAGGTTCTAACCAGGCTGTCCTCTTTTACTTCTGGGATTTTGTATGTGTGAACTTTATCCCCAATTCGTACCGTCAGTGAAAGGTTTTTGAAATTTCTGTGAGAGTCGTTAATAATGACAAGTTCTCCTTTATCGATGACAGCAAGTAAAGGTTGATAAGCCATTTTTACCGCATAATATCCCAATTTTGGTAACTGCTGAAAGTCAACAATGCCCCAGTTTATTGAAGGCCAACACTCTCTAAAAACAAACTGGAATATGGCAGAAACAGGATTATATCTTTGAAGTCGGAGATGTTCTATGGCATATTTCAGAAGCTTATACTGATATTTTTGAGAATTTTCTATGAACTCTTCTATGTCTTTGCCTTGTGAGATATGAGTCAAGTTAAAGGTTTCGTATCTTTGGAAGTTATGGTATTCCCAGACTTCCCAGTCTTTGTCGTTTTTTGGAAAGATATTTTCTGCTGGAATTATTTTGAGTAGGGAATAAATATTCGGTAGGGACTGAGCTCCAAACTCTGAAATCAAAGGACTTTTCATCTTTTTCTGGAACTCATTTTTGTAGTCGCCAAAGTACCATCCAGCCCAGAAGTGTTCTTTATCCAAGGAAGCTTTTTTTACGTACCTTGTTTTGTCAAGAGAACGCACTTCCTGAAATAGCCGGTTATCAAGATGTATGTTTTGCTTTGGGTTATAGTCTTTGTATTTGTATTTCATCCACCATGCATCCCACGGTGGTTCGTTGTGAAGCTGCCATACTACAATCGATGGATGATTGTAAAACTGAAATACCATGTCCTTAGCTTGCTTAACGGCTTCCTGCTCGAACTCAGGTGAATCAATGTATCCCCACTGAAGAGGAAAATCCTGAACTATTAGCATCCCATATTCATCTGCTAATTTGTAAAACCTCTGAGGTTCTATATGGGCATGAACCCTTATAGCGTTGATATTAGCTTTCTTCATAAGCTCCAGATCAAATATGTATTTGTTGTCTGTCATTTCGCTCATCCACTGCGAGGAGATGTAGTTCGTCCCCCGCACGAAGATTCTCTTGCCGTTTAGATACCACTGCCCTTTATCGTCAACAAAGAAACTTCTGATGCCAAACGTCTCTTCTTTCCTGTAGAACAAGTTATCCTTTTCTTTTAAGGTAAGGATTAGCTTGTATAGATAAGGGAAACCATAATCCCATGTACTCCACAGTTTTGGATTCTTTATTCTTATGTCAAAACTTACATGGTTACGGCCGGGTTTCAGGGTAACTTTTTTCTTTCCTTCAAGGATAAAATCTGAAGTAAAGTTGTGAGGAACGATTCTGTAGTTTAAAGTTTCTTCAGAAGACTCAGAATAGGAAATTATGTCAAGGGAGATGTTTATAACGGCTTCTTTACCAACCTTTACAGGGCTAATAAGAAGGTTATCAACGTAATAGTTCCCTATTTCTTCAATATAAACATCGTTCCATATACCTCCTGTATTGTAGTCCTGCCCCCTTGGAGACCACGCTCCTCCGGGTCTCATGTCATGGTGATTAAGAATTCCTTTTATAAGGGTTTTTCTTAAACTCCAATTTTCCCCTAAGGGTTCAAAGGGGCTATCTACTTTTACTCCCAGGGTATTTTCTCCTGAAGAAAGGTAGTTTGTTACGTCGAAACAGAACTTCTGAAAATACCCTGTATGTTTTCCAACGTACTTATTGTTCAGGAAAACTTCCGCTTTATAGTCCACACCTTTAAAGCAGAGAAGGTAGTGGGATTTAGAAGAAGGAGTAAAATCGAAGTTCTTTTCGAACCATGCTACACCTGAATGATTGAGCTTTCCATAAAAGAACCAGTTAGAAGGTACTTTTACTTCCTTTTCTTCATTTGATTGGATTTCTTCAAGCCCGCTGTAAACCACTTTAAAGTGCCAGACTCCATTTAGAGAGTAAACATGGGGATAGTAGGAACTGTCTGCCTTTGCACCGTAAAATGAAAGAATTAACACTATACACAGAAGAACAAAAAAATTTTTTATATTCATACTTTACTCCTGCTATTTTCCTCTAAGTTTCTTTACCATAACAAGTACATTTTCTCCATTTTGCGAGTAGTAGTTAACCTCGTCCATGAATTTTTTTATGATTAAAAGCCCTCTTCCTCCTTCGGAAAGGCTTGGTAGTTCAGGTTCAGGTGAGTGTAAAAACTTTAAATCCATGGGTATTCCCTGGTCGTAAAGCTTAAGAAGCAATTTTTTTCCTCCTTTATTATCCTTCTCAACTCTTATTACCAGCCTTACCTTATGCCCTGGCTCTTCTTTATAAGCATGTTCAATAACGTTTACGCAAGCTTCTACTACGCAGAGCTCTATCCTGTAAGTCTGCAGCTTGTCTAAACCCAGGTCTGAACAGAAATTGTTAACTACTGCACTAACAAGTGGTACGTTCTCTGTAGAACTTTCAAATTCCAGCGAGATTTCCTCGTTCATCTTATTTCCCAATCCATTTGAATCCCATGATAGATATGTCATCGGAGAAGTTTCCATAGTTACAATACCTCCTTACATCCTCAATAAGCAGTTCAAACCTTTTAGAAAGAGATAAAGATATGTTTTCCTGAAGAATCCGCTTTATTCTTTCTCTTCCGTAAGGGTTACCGTCCGGGGAGAAGACCTCAGCTATACCGTCGGTAAATACCACAATTTCATCTCCCGGAGAGAGTTCTATCGTGATTTCCTCATAGCTTCGTGGCAATCCCATTCCTACGGGAGGACCTCCTCCTTCTTCAATATAAGTCGTCCTGTCTTTTGATATGAACAGAGGAGGATTGTGCCCTGCCCTGCAGAATGTAAATTTACCCGTTTTAATATTTAGAATACCATACAGGATTGTGAAAAAATGTTCATGAACAGCAAGGATATTGTTAAACTCGTTATCCAGAAACTCTATCACCTTCTTAGGAGGGGTAATCTGGTAGTACGGAGGATAGCGAGAAGGAAATTTTAAGATAGGATATGGCTTGGAATGGAGATCTGGAGCAAGGCGGTGATACAGAACTAAGGAGTAGAATCCACTTGATACTCCGTGTCCGGAAATATCTATCTGGTACATACCAATGTGGCTCTCATCAAGTCTAAATACGTTGTAAACGTCTCCAGATATAAAATCGCTTGGAATAAAACATGCTGCAAACTCTATATTTTTTAAATCGAGTTCCCCTATGGTTTCAATGTCTTCCTTTATCTTCTCATAGACAGTACGAATTCTTTCCCTTTCTTCTCTTAGCTGGTTATCAAACTCAACAAGTTTTTTGCCGAGCAGTAGTTTGACTTTCAGTTCTATGGGTTTAACAGGTTTGAAAATGTAATCGCTGGCTCCGGCGTCAAGGGCTTCAATGATCTTTTCTTCCTGTTCTTTTGAGCCTAAAAGAATAATATGAATGTACTTTGTCCCTCCTAAATGTCTTAATTTTTGGCAAAGTTCTATATCATGATGTTCTACATCTATAATGACTATTCCAACTTCCCAAAAATTTTCTTGAAACGCTTTTATAAGCTCATCTTCCTTAGAGAAGGTAAGGACTTTAAATCCCAGATTTCCAACTTGCTTCTTAAGAGAGGCTTCAAGACTGGGATTGGTGGTAAGTACTATCATCTGTCACCCTCAGTTGCCAGGTTTTAATCATTTAGACCCATGATTGCTTCAATGATAGCTCTTTCTTCTTCTGAAAGTTTCCTTTCTTCTTTCCTTGCATCATCAACTATCCAGCCAAAGTCAGCTTCCTCAATGTCGATAGACACTCCTAATGGGTTTATGCAGTACTTTCCGGCTACTATCTTTTCCTTTAAATTTGCGATTCCGCTAACCTTTGTATATTCCATGATTATGCTTCGTTCTATGTATGCTCCACTTTCAATAACGCACCCTGAACCGATAACTGCTGGACCAACAATTTTCACTCCGGGCTCTATCTTAACGCTTCCTCCTATATAAACGGGAGGCACTATCTCAATGGATGAAAAGTCAGCGCTAAGGTTAATCCCAGCCCACACGCCGGGCATCACTTCTCTACCGTGAGGTTTCACTCCGTTTACTTCACCTTTAAGAACTTTCATAATTGTCTGAAAATAATCGCGGGTTGTTCCTATGTCAAACCACTGAAAGGGAACACTAAATCCATAAAAATCTTCTCCTGCTTCAACTAACTTTGGTAAAAGATCCTTTCCTATGTCGTATTCAACGTTTGAAGGGATATAATCAAAGACCTTGGGATTAAAGACGTAAATTCCGGTATTGATCTTGTTACTGAGAGCTTCTTCTACCTTTGGTTTTTCCTGAAAAGCTGTAACTCTATCGTTGTCATCGGTGACAACAACACCATATCTGTAAACTTCTTCTTTTGGTACTTCTTTAAGCACTACTGTCGCAATTGCATTACGGGATTTGTGGTACTCCATGAGCTTTGTCAAGTCAAGGTCTATAATGGCATCTCCACACAAGACGAGAAAATCATCATCAAAGAAACCTGAAAAATCCTGAACTTTCTTCAATCCTCCGGCAGAACCAAGTCCCATAGGAATGATTTCGCCTTCCTTAACCTTCCCCTCAAGAGAGTAGGCAATGTTTACTCCGTAGTCGGCGCCGTTTCTGTAGTATTCTTCTATCTTTCCTGCTAAGTATCCAACCGTGACTATAATATCATTGAATCCATGCTTCTTTAGTAACTCAATGAGGATACTCATCAGTGGTCTGTCAATTACTGGAACCATTGGTTTTGGAACAATGTAAGTTAAAGGTCTCACTCTGGTACCTTTACCACCTGCCAGGATTACCGCTTTCATCTCTACTTTCTCCTAATATTTTTAATGGTTTATTGGTTTAAAGCTTCTTCCTTTGAATTGTAAATCTTAATGATTGTATTTAACCGTGTAATATCAAAAAGCTCATTGACTAAAGGAGATAGATTGCATAGTTCAAGTTCACCGTTAACCTCTTTTAACTTCTTGAAAAGGGATGCAATTACCCCAAGAGCGGTACTGTCCATAAATTCCACTTGAGAAAGATCCAGAACAAGATTTTTCTCCCCTTCTTCAATAACGGAAGTTATGAGACTCTTGAACTCCTTAGCGTTGGATATGTCCAGACGGTTGACTTCCGGTGTTATCACTAACTTGTTATTATGTTTTTGAGTCTGGATTTTCATTACTTTTACCTCCTCTTTATAGCTTTCAATTTTATTTTACAACAAAACTTGTAAAATGTTATAAATGTCCATGTTAGGAGTTTTCAAAACTTCTACAGGAGAAGAAGCCTATTTTGGGGTTTAGGAAAATCCTGTACAATTTGTCTAACTGAGACTTACTACAAGGAGGAGACTATGATTCTTTCCTTTGGTGAAATTCCACAGGAGCACGATATTGTGAACATTGCTTACGCTTTTGCTCAGCAGAAACAGAAGACCTGGTTCAACGGGGAACTTCCAATTGATCCTGTGATGAGAGTTGTTTCAATGCTTGAACAGCAGGCTGAGCAGCTAAAGGCTGATGGAGTTAAGAATATAACAATCAGAATCTTAGAAGGGGTCGATACAGACGGAGACAAAGTTGTCAATGTCTGGGGAATGGGAACAATTGTAAAGCTTAAGTAAGGGAGGAGCAAATGAAAATCGGAATCATTGGCGGAAGTGGTCTTTACGACATTGAAGGGCTTACAGATATTGAGGAAATCTCCCTTGAGACACCTTTTGGAAAGCCTTCCGATAGCTATATCCACGGGAAACTTGAGGGAAAGGATGTTTACTTCCTTCCAAGGCATGGAAGAGGACATATTTACCTTCCATCTGAAGTTCCTTACAGGGCAAACATCTACGGTTTCAAGATGCTCGGTGTTGACTGCATAATTTCTGTTAGCGCTGTTGGTTCTATGAAAGAGGAAATAAGACCTGGAGATTTTGTAATTGTTACTCAATACTTTGACAGAACAAAGAACAGACCTTCAACCTTCTTTGGAAATGGAATTGTTGCCCATGTTGCATTTGATAAGCCTACCTGCGAGCTTTTAAACGAAATCATTTACAACGCCTGTATAGAAGAGGGAATTCCTGTTCATAGAGAGGGAACTTACATCTGTATAGAGGGACCTCAGTTTTCAACAAAAGCGGAATCTAAGATTTACAGGAGCTGGGGGGTTGATGTAATCGGAATGACAAACATTCCAGAGGCTAAACTTGCAAGAGAAGCTGAGATTCCATACTCAGCGGTAGCTCTGGCAACAGATTATGACGTCTGGAAAGAGGGAGAAGAAGTTAGCGTTGAAAAGGTCCTTGCAACAATGGCTAAAAACATAGAAAACGCCAAGAAGATGCTGAAAAGAGTTATAGAAGCTCTTAAACCTGAAGACCTTGAAAACTCTCCGGCAAAAACAGCCCTCGTTGGTGCTATCCAGACAAAGCCTGAGTACATAACAGAGGAAGTTAAGAAGAGACTGGAACTATTGCTTAAGGACAGGATTTAACCAGGTATATTTTCCGGGTGGGGTAAATCCCCACCCAACGTATCAGTCAAAGTAATTTATGGTCTTGTAAGGCTTGCAATGTCATCAATTGTTGCAGATAAGACCTTAACATTGTCAAATCCTTTCATTCTCAGAAATGCATAAGCTATTCCGGCTCTGATTTTTCCAGGACAGAAAATAGCAATAAGCTTGTCTTTTGGAAGTTCTTGATATCGATCTGGAAGTTCGTTAAGTGGGATGTTTACTCCACAGTTGATTGATACGAGGTCTGTCTCTTCTTTTGACCTTACATCAAGGATTATGGCTTCTCCACTTTTCCACTTCTCGTAAAAGCCCGGAGCATTAATCTTAAGCTGACTTGCAAGGAACTCTCTGGTTTTCTCTCTGAGAATATCTTCTAAGCTTCTTTCCATTAGAACCTCCTAATTTTTTGAAAATAAAATTATTCTGATTTTAGTTCCTTGCAAACATCTTTTAGCTTTATTTTTTTCAATCTCTCTCTATCTCTCTTCACAATTTCCCATTCTTCTCCAACGCCTTTCAAGAACTGAACAAAGGCATTTGTTTCAGGATCTTCAGGTTCTATAAGAAAATATTTGATCTTAACGCCTTCTCTTTTATCTTTTACAATTCCAAAGTATTTGAGCCGCGAAAGATGAGAGGAGACTGTAGCCATGGAGAGATCAAGAATTGATGCAATTTCACAGACGTAGGCAGGTCTCTCCTGAAGGAGTTTTAGAATTCGCAGTCTGTTGATTTCTCCCAGTGTTTTTAAAGCTTCTACAAACTTTCTCACTGATTACTTTCCTTTAACTTCTTAACAAGTCCGGGATTAATTTTGTTAGCGATATCTGCAGTATTAGCATCGAGAATTTTTACATTATCAAATCCTTCCGATAAGAGATAAGTATAAGCTATAGATGCTCTAACTTTCCCGTGGCAGACTATAGCAACAAGTTTGTTTTTTGGTATCCTATCAAGGTTTTGTGGGAGTTGATGAAGAGGAATGTTAATTCCAAGGTTAAAGGATGATAGTTCAACCTCTTCTTTGAGTCTAACGTCAAGAATTACGGCTTCACCCTTATTCCAGAGCTCCAAAAATCTATCAAGGCTTATTTTGTGACTGCTGGAAGTTAAAAACTCCATGTCCATTTTTTTGATTTTCTCTCTCAACATCACGACCTCCATTAAATGAACTTTGTTAAGAATTTAATTCCAAGCAGGAAGAAAATGATTCCGAGGATTTTCTTAACGTGCTGGGGTTTTAGGTATTTGTGACTGATATATGCGGATAAATATCCGGAGAACACAGCAGGAATTGCAGAAGAGAGGGTAACCATCCAGTCAACACTTCCCATTTTCCAATAAGTGAAAAATCCTGCTATTGAAGAAAAAGGAACGGCAAAAGCCGTAACTGTTGCAACTTTTTTCGGATTGAATCCAGCAACTATCAAAATGGGAGAAATTAATCCTCCACCTCCGACTCCTAAAAATCCTGAAACAAAACCGGCTAAACCGCCTGTAAACAAAGGAATAACGATTGAAAAATCTTCTTTGAAAACCCCCTTCTTTGGAACGTAAACCATAATTCCGGCAAAGAAGAGAAAGGCCGTGAATGCAATACCAACAATTTTTTCGGGAACAAGGTGAGAACAATAAGCACCAACAGGAGCCAACAAGATAGAAGTGGCGACGATTTGAAGTGCAAACTTAAGGTCTATTAAGTTTTTTCTGAGGTTGTGAATTGTTGCAGAGAAAGTTGAAACAAAGTTTGTAAAAAGCCCTGCAGGT